>OIYO01000324.1_pt1 | contig 43305 bp, 35 predicted proteins | sample 1588191 | NCBI WGS metagenome assembly OIYO01 (sample SAMN03283275) | human gut metagenome | biome: human-associated habitat; material: feces | host: Homo sapiens | place: Peru | collected 2012 | reverse complement strand
GTCTGGATTAGCCGCCCGTTTTCGTCCATATCTATTATGGAGCAGTCCGCCGTGAGGCCTGCGCCGAGCCGCCATGCCAGCATTGGCATCACGTTTCTCAGCTGTATCCCCGCAGGGGCGAGGATAATGTTGCAGCCCCAGGTATATATTCTCTCGGCAAGCCATGCGGCAAAGCTGCTGTCATCCGCGGCATGAAATCCGTCGGGCAGCAGGTGCAGGTGCTCTGCGCCGAAAAGCGCTGCGCGCTGCTGCTCCGCGCAGCGGCACAGCACATGCAGCGGCGCATTGCAGGAAGCGCCTATCGCCTTTGCACGGGATACGAGCCCGCCGTCAAGACCGAAAGGACATACGACGAGAATGGATGCGCTCATTTCCGCACCTCCCCGATGCGCCGGACAAGCTCGGCGGCGCCTTTTTCAACGTCCGTTTCTTTTGTGCATCTGCGCAGACCGGGGTAGCGGTTCTGCATACTCACCGTGCGTGTAGGCGAGCCCTTGAACCCGCACTGCGCCGGCGGCAGACCGATGTCACCGGCGGTTATGAGCTCCACGCTTTTGCTGAGGCTGCGCCGCATGGACATTATTCCGGGCAGGCGCAGCGGATATGAATATTCGCACAGAGACACGACGAGGCCCGGCTGCGCCGAGACGGAGGCAATACCGTCCTCCAGCCGGCGGCGCAGCACGAGCTGACCGCCGGGCGCATGCTCAATGCTCTCGACGTTTGACACGCAGGCGAAGCCGAGCGCGGCGGCAAGCTCACCGGGTATCTGACAGGTCTCGCCGTCGATGGCTCTTCTGCCGCAGAGAATAAGCTCGGGCATGCCGAGCCACCATGCGGCGTGTGCGAGTGCGGCGGCCGTTGCGCGTGTGTCAGCACCGGCGAGAGCAGGGTCGGACAGGAGAATGACCCTGTCCGCGCCGCGCGCGTAGAGCTGCTGGAGCACAGCGGCGGCCTTGGGCGGCCCCATGGACAGAACAGTAACGGAGACATCCCTGCCGCGCAGCCGGAGAGCCGCTTCAAGCGCGGATTCGTCGGCAAGATTCCACTCAAGAGCGGCACTGTCCCGGCGCAGGCAGAAATTGCTGTCAACCTGCACATCGGATGATGACGGAACCGTCTTTACGCAAACAAGGATGTCTCTGTTCATGTTGTTTTACTCTTTTACTCTTTGTCCAGTGCGGAGTAGAGATCCACGAGGACCTTGCCCTCGGGAACAGACTCTGCAAGGCAGATATAGCTTTCGGGATTGGCGGTCAGCATGGCCGACGCTTCGGTGCGGAGAAGATCGTCCCAGCGTCCGGCGGAGACTTTCTTTGTGATCTCGGGCATATACACGAGGGCGACCGCGCTGCCGCAGGATTTGGCGAGCTTGCCGTGGTTGAACATTTCGGTCAGCTCATATCCGGCAGCCTTTGCAATGGCGCGGATCGGCTCAAATTCGTGGAAAGTACGGGCGAGGCGGTCGTCGTCATGGCAGGCGGCAAGAATGCCGTTTGCATTTCTGACCGTGAGAAGTCCGTCTTCAATGAGCTTTGCGACGAAGGCGGTGGCTGTGACGAGCCCGGAACTGAGCTCGCAGCCCCACTCGCCGTACTTCTGCGCCATTATCTCGGCGTCGTAGCTGTCGAGAACGACGACGGTCTTTGCGCCGCTCGCGTTTATTGCGTCCGCGCACTTTCTGGCCTGCGCCTGGACCTCGGCGGTGTAGCCCATGAGATCGGCGAGAGCCGCGCCGGAGGCGGGCTCATCGGCAAGGACGGTGGCCTTTACGCCGGCCTTCTTGAGCAGGCTCAGCAGGGATCTTGCCATTTCAGGGGCCTTTACGGCGGCAACTTCGCCTATGTAGACGAGAGTATCGCCTTCCTTTTCGGCCTCAAATACGGCCTTTTCCTCGCCGTAGATGTTTCCGGATTCCTCAAAATTCTCGATCGCCTTCATGACTGCGGCGGGGGCTATGCCCTGCACGACGGCCTCTGTGCGCGCCTCGCGGATGAAGAGGGGCGGCTGATAGCCTGTGGCGCAGTCGTTGGTGCAGGCGTCGCAAAGCAGGCATTCATACATTGCCTGCGCTTCGTCCGGGCCAAAGGCCTTGCCGCGCTGATTCATGGAGAGAAGCAGACCCTTTGCGCGCGGGGTGTTTATCTCTTTACCGGTCTGGAGCTGCACCGGGCAAAGATGGCGGCACATCCAGCAGAAACGGCATTTATTGGCGTGCTTTAAAGCATTCTGGCTTATCATAATACCTTCTCCTCCTTAAAGACCGAGCTTGTACGGATTCATGATCCCGTTGGGATCGAGGCTCTTCTTGAGACCCTCCATGACCTGGAAGGCGGGGCCGTACTGTTCTTTCATCAGACGGGACAGCTTCAGGCCGATGCCGTGGTGGTCGTTGATGACGCCGCCGTTTTCCATCGCGGCGCGGACGCCGCAGTTCCATATCTGGTTGTGCAGGCGCAGTGCCTCCTCCTTGTCTTCGGGGGGATTGTCCATGATGAAGCGGTCGTAGATCATGGTGCCCCAGCCGTACCAGTGAGAGCAGTGGGCGATGAACTTGACGCCGGGGAAGTTGGACTCGATAGCGTTCTTCATGGCCCAGTAGATCTTTTCTATATGGCTGAAGTCGGCAACGGTGTCCATGGTGCCGAACATCTGGGGAATATCCATGATGTTGTCGGGGTAGAAGAAGGTGATGCGGTTTTCAAACCACTTCTCGCCGTAGTCGCTGCCGAGGTCGCGCCCGCCGTGCTTTGCGCAGATGTCGAGCACTATCTCCATTTCAATGTCGACGATGCGCTCGATACCCTCGAGAGTAAGGTTCATGAAGTTGCCCTTTTCCTCGACGCCGATGATCTTCTTGATGATGGAGACGGTCTCGGCCTCGTCGAAAAGACGCATGATGGAGGGCTGTACCTTCTGCATGATGTCGCGCCCGGCTTCCAGACCGGCGGTCATAGTCGGGAAGAGGAAAGCGCGGTGCTTGCGGCACTCGGGCTGCTCGTAGAGACGGAACGTCGCCTTGGTGATGATGCCGAGTGTGCCCTCGGAGCCGATGAATATCTGGTTGAGATCGGGGCCGGCTGCATGTTTGGGAACGGGCAGTGTGTTTATGATGTCGCCGTTCGGGAGAACGACCTCCATGCTCATGCACATGTCGTCGATCTTGCCGTACTTGGAGGAGAAAATACCTATGCCGCGGTGGCCGAGCGCGCCGCCGATGGTGCCGCAGGTCAGGCAGGAGGGAATGTGCATGCAGGAATAGCCCTTCTCGTTGGCGTACCACTCGAGCTGCTGGAAGATCATTCCGGCCTCGGCGGTGATGGAGTGCGCGTTCTCATCAAGGCTGATGAGGTGGTTCATGCGCTTCATGTCGAGCAGGATGCCGCCCGCCATGGGCAGCGCGCCGCCCTGTGAGCCTGAGCCGCCGCCCCAGGTATGCACGGGGATCTTATAGTAATTTGCTATCTTGAGAACCTTGGAGACTTCCTCAGAGGAACCGGGACGGACAATGATGTCGGGCATGGGGCCGTCTGCGCCCTTGTCCTGCCACATACGGCCGACCCAGAAATAGTCGACGCTGTAAGTCTCGCGCTCAGCGGCGCTGGTGGAGACGTTGTCCCGGCCGACGGCGTCCTCCAGCTCGGAGCGCACCATGTCGAACATAAATGATCTCATTTGCATAATTTGATTTCCTCCGTTTTATTCTTCTATGGTGTTGATTTTCCAGTTCTCGCCGTAGATACCGGCGAAGGCGCCTCTGGCAACGAGGGGTTTGTTGTCCTCGTGCGCGATGAGCCATTTGTTTTTTGCCCAGAGATATGCGCTCTTTTCCTGCCCGGCGTCAAGCGGAAGATTCGTGCCGCGCTGGAGACCGACGATGCAGGAGAAGCCTGCCTTCGTCACCTCGCATGGGCAGAAGTGGAGCGTGTCGGAATAGACCTCGATCATCTCGCCCGCGGCGAGATAAAAGGCCTTCACCTTCGCGGAATCGAGCCTGCCGCCGGCATCGAGATCGCTGCGCTTTGCAAGCAGCAGTACAAGCTCGCGGGCCGCGATATTGAATTCATTGCAGGTGTGCCACTCAAGCGCGTTGAGCTGATTGGAGTGCCCCCAGCAGAGACCTATCTGCTCGTCAAGCTGGCCGCAGTATTTTTCGCGCAGAGCCGCCGCCTCGGGCAGCGTGTCAAGCTCGGGAACGGCCGCGGTATAGCGGCTTCCCTCTGCGGGAAACTCGACCGCGGTGAGCGCGGTGCGGCAGAAGGCCGAGGTGTCGGCCTTGATGACACAGCCGTAGAGCTTGAATTCGGGGTCGCTGACGGAGTATATGCGGATATGGGGATTTGCCTTGCGCAGTGCGTTAAGATCAGCCATTGCGGATCTCCCCCCTGTTGTTTTTCATAAATTCTTTGACCTCGTCAAAGTGAGGTATGCCCTGCTGCGCGCCGAAGCGGGTGCACTTGAGGGCGGAGGTGGCGGAGGCGAAGCAGGCCGCGTCGTAAACGTCCATGCCCTTTATCCTCGCCGCGACGAAAGCGCCGTGGAAGGTATCTCCGGCACCGTTGGAGTCGACCGCGTCCACGGGGAACACGGGATAGCGCAGCTCCCTGCCGTCCTGCCAGATGAAGCCGCCTCTCGAACCCTGCGTGATTATCAGCGTTTCGGGATGATATGCCTCATACAGCTTTGCGGCTGCGTCCGCGGCTGCGGCGCTGCCGGTTATTTTCAGCGAGAACTCCTCGGACGGGATGAGCACGTCGTCATATGGGAGCAGGCGCTCAATGCCGGAATAGGTGCCGCCGGCATCGTGGCTGACCTTTACACCGAACTCATGCGCTTTTTTGGCCGCGTATATTGCGGCGTCGAGCTGGTGGCCGTCGAGATGGAGGTACTTTGCGTTTTTCAGGACTCCGAGGTCTATATCCTCGCCGGACGGAGCGGGAACGGTGCCCTTGCTCCAGATGCAGGTGCGGCTGGTGCTGCGGAGATTGAGCAGCACGAAGCTGTGGAATGACTGCGTACCGGCCACGGTGCGCACTCTGCCGCACTCAACGCCGTATTTTGAAAACTCGCCCTTGATGAAGCTGCCGTACATATCGTCGCCGAGCGTACCCATGTACTCGCTTTTTACGCCGAGCTTGCTCATCGCAACGAGCGCCGTCGCGCAGGGGCCGCCGCACTGGACCTTCGTGTCCTTGCCCTGAAGCTTCGTGTCCTCCTGCGGGAAGCCGTCGGCGGTCATGAGTATATCAAACAGGGCCGAGCCTATTCCTACTACCTCTGTCATTTGCGTGCGGCTCCAAGAAGCTCGATCTTGCTGATGGCGAAATTCTTGACGGCTTCTGTCGGCTCTTTCATGAAGAGATCGAGCGCGATGACGCTCTCGTCGACCTTGCGGGCCGCGTCGATGAAGGAGCAGCACACGTCGGTGCCGAAGTTGACCTTGCGTATACCGGCCGCGACAGCGCCGCGGATCTGATCGTCGGGCACGCCGGAACCGCCGTGGAGCACGAGGTGGGCCTTCGTGGCGGCGTGGATCTCCGCAATGCGGTCAATACCGAGAACGGGAGCCTTTTTGTAGTGGCCATGCGCGGTGCCGACCATGATGGCCAGAGCGCTCACACCGGTCTCGTCGACAAAGCGGACGGCGTCGTCGACCTTGGTGAATTCAGCCATGGTGTCGTCCTTCGTCGTGCCGACATGGCCGAGCTCGCCCTCAACGCCGACGCCGCACTCACGGCACATGCCGACGACGTGCTTCGTCTCGGCGATGTTCTCGTCGATGGGCTTGGTGGAGGCGTCGATCATGATGCCGGTCGCACCCCAGCGCAATGCGCGAAGGACCTCGGGCACGCCTGCGCCGTGGTCAAGATGGAAAGCGGCCGGAGTCTTGAGATCGTCGATCACTTCCAGTATCACGGGAGCGACGTACTTGGCAAGATCGGAGTCAAAAAGACGGCTGTACATCTGGAAGATGACCGGCGCGCCGGTCTCCTCAACGGCCTTCTTGACGCCGAGCGCCGTCTCAAGATTGTAAACATTGAAGGCGGGTACGGCAAAGCCGCCCTTTTCACCTATTTCGAGAATCTCATTAAGATCGTATTTCATATTTATCCCTTTCTCATTCAACTGTGTCAAAGCTGAGCTTGGGCACGTATTTGCAGAATTCTTTTATCTCCGCGGTGAAGCTTCCCTCTATTTCGGACATGTGATGGATATACGGCCCCTCGATGAGCTTGCGCTCCCACTTGCCGAGATCGGTGAACTCGCCCCAGAGGTAGGTGCCGAAAGTGTAGGGGCCGTCGGTGCTGCTGCACTCGCCGGCGAGGATGGAATATTTGCCGTGATCCTGATCCATGCGGGCGACGGTGTAGTGGCCTTCCTCGACCTGGAACCACTCGCGCATATTGACGCACTTGCACGTCTCGCCCTTGCGGTGCAGAGAGTAGGCAAAGGGGCCGCAGTGCCACAGCAGCTCCGCGTTCGGGTTGGAGGGGTGACGCGCGGTGAATTCGCCGAGGAACGGCTTCTTCTCGCCGAGAGCAAGGGAGGAGAGCAGAACCTGAGTGATCGTGGCGTGCATATCGCTCTCGCAGCCGATGATGTAGCCCATGTCCGCGAGTATGCCGTAAGCGGTGCAGGGCATTGCGCCGACCATGAGCTGCATGGCCGTCCAGCACTCTGCGGAGATCGCAGAGACGTTGTATTCGGCGAAAAGCTCCTGATAGAGCAGCACAAAGGCGTACACCTTGTCAAGCACCGGCTCGCTGAGATCGTCTATCTCATACATGCTGCGCAGCAGCTCCACGCCCTTTGCAAGCTCATCCTTCTTCTCGGCGAGGATGCGGTTGTACTTGTCCTGCACGACGGCGAGGTTGATGGGGATAACATGGATGTCGAAATTCTCCATAAGGTCGCCCTCGTTGAAAATGACGGAGCAGAAGGGCTTGGGACGCATGCCGACCTGAGCCACGCGCAGGTGGGAGAAGTTCTTGACCGCGCAGGCAACTCTCACAAAGCTGTGGAAGCCGTCGGCGAACTTCTTGTCCTCAATGAAGCAGTTTTCAATGTATGTAAAGGGAATGTTCATGCGCTGGAGCATGCGGCTCATACCGAACAGACCGCACTGGGTGTCGGTATAACGGGTGCCGTCCGGCAGGAAGGAATCATCCTGCGGACCCCAGAGAAGCACGGGCTTGCCTATGGCCTTGGCGACGGCGCCTGCGACCTCTTCGTTGCCGAAATTGCCGTTTATGAGGAACACGGCGTCCACATTCTCTTTCCTGAAGCGCTCAACGACAGCGTCGACATCTCTGTCGCTGTAGAGCACGTTCACGTCGTTTATACCGTCAAGGTCGACGAAGGAGACATGCTCATCGGTGAAGTTTGCCTCGATATAGCTGACGGCCTTTGCGCATCTCTCTTCTGCTTTCTCCCAGTTGAATATGCCGGGGCGCGGAGTAACATCCCTGCGGATGGGAACCAAACCTATTTTGACATTATAGCTGAGCATAATGCACCTCCATGAAATCTGTTTGTCTATCCGTTATACAAACACTGACTCTGTGCACATTTTATCATTTTTCTACTAAATGAACATTTACCTTTCTTACGAAAAAAGCCCGGCCTTTCGTGAAATATATATAAAAACCGGGGAGCGGCCGTGATGGAAATATACGCCGGCGTCAGAAAAATGAAAAATCATCCTCCCCCGGAGAACGGGAGAGGATGAAGTGCGGCGGTATACGGTTCAGTCTCTTACTATAACGGAGATGCCGTTGGGTATAACGGTGATGCTGTGCTTCCCCATGCCTTCGGCCATGGCGACAGCCTCGCCGATCGAACCGGCATAGGTCATTTTCATGTCCTCTATCGTCGTTTTCATCTCCGGGCGGGAGACAAAGATGACCTTATGGTGCATGAGTATGCGCGCGAGTATCTGGCTTTCCCACTGGTCGGGCAGCGTCTGCTCCTGCGGCGTCGCCATGAACTGCGCATAGAGCTCGGCGGCGCTCCCGCAGTTTTTCAGGGAATTGTAAAAGCCCTCGCCGCCGTGCCCGTCGGCGCATTCGGCGCAGATTATTATCACGCCGCCCTCGCGGCAGCTGGCCTCCGCCGCGGTCATGCTTTTGACGCACTGATAGATGTTCTGGTCCAGCGGCGCGCCGCCGTTGGAGGTGATGACGATGTCGGCAGGCTGCGGTTTTACCTGGCAATAGCTGAGAAGCAGATCGCATCCGCGCCGGTGCGCGGCCTCGAAGTCTCCGGCAAATGCGGCGACGGTTTTCTTGTCCTCGTCTATGACGACGTTGACGATATATGCAAGCTTTGCCATGCGCGCCGCGGCGATCATGTCGGCATGGATGGGATTGCCGTCAAGTATGCCGGTGCGGGCATACGGGCTGTCGATGAATTTCGAGCAATGGTTGCCGAGCACCGTGACCTGATCGGATATGCCGGGCAGCACGCTTTTGCGGCCGCCGGAGAAGCCGGCAAAGAAATGCGGCTCGATAAAGCCCTCGGCGATGAGCAGCTCCGTCTCCGCGGCGAGCCTGTCGATAACGCAGGGCGCGCCCGAGGGCAGGACGCCGATCTGTACGTTCGCGGCCTTGTCGCGGCAGTCGTGTACGACGATCCGGCACTCGTCCATGATCTCTTTTCCCAGCTTCGCTTCAAGCTCGGCTGTGGATGTCGGACGGTGAAAGCCCGTTGCAACGAGCAGCGTCACGTCTATGCCGGGGCTGCCCTCGCGGAGCTCGCGCAGCATGTTGGGGATAATGTCGCGGCTCGGCACGGGACGGGTATGATCCGAAATTATTATGACGCAGTTATTCCTGCCCTTTGCAAGCTCCGACAGGTGCGGGGAGTCTATCGGATGCTCCATTGCCCGGCGCACGATGCTGCTGCCGCTGCCCTCGGCATTCAGACTGCCGACGGAGCTTGTAAGCACCGCCGCGCCGTTTTCCTCAAAGTCGAGGAGCGTTCTGCCGTAAGGAATGTGTACCATGGTTCAGCCCCTCAGTCTTTCGAGCATCAGCTCGCAGATCTCGTCCATGTCGCCGATAATGCCGTAATCGCAGTAGTTGAATATTGCGGCGTCGGGATCGCGGTTGACGGCGATCACTCTTCCGGCGTCGGAAAAGCCGGTCACATGGTTGACCGCGCCCGACACGCCGAAGGAGATATAGAGCTTCGGCTTCACGACGGCGCCGGACTGGCCGACGACGAGCCTGTAGGGCAGTATGCCGCGGTCAAACACGGGACGGGAGCATGCAAGCTTGCCGCCGAGCAGCGCGGCCAGCTCCCGGTATTTCGGCAGCGCGTCCGCGCCCTTCAGGCCGTTGCCGACGCAGACGATAACGTCTGCATCCGCGATATTCAGGGCTTCGTCAAACTCGTCGGCCTTGAAGCCGAGTATTTTTGTGCGGATCTTTTCAACGGGAAAGTCCACGGTTTCGTCTATGATCTCGGCCGTGCGGCGGCCCGCCGGCGCGTATCTGAATGTGCCGGGCCGGATGGTGCCGACCTGCGGGCGCATGACCGGCACCGTGATGACGGCCATCATCTTGCCGCCGACTGCGGGCTCAATGAACTCTATATCGCCGGTCTTGGGATCGTACACGAGCTGCGTCGCATCCGAGGTGCAGCCGGTGGGGAGACGGCAGGCAAAGCGCGGGGCAAAGTCGCGGCCGAAGGTCGTGCCGCCGACCATGACGGCGCTCGGCTCATATTTGCGGCAGAGCACCGTGAAGAGATTCGCGTAGGCGTCTACGTTGAGATATTCATAGCCTGTGCCGGAGACGCGGATGATCTTGTCCGCGCCGCAGTCCAGTATCTTCTCAAATTCGCTCTCAGGAAGAGTGCCGGTGAGTACGGCTGCAAGCTTTTCCCCGGCGGCGTCGCAGAGCTTCCGCGTCTCGCACATAAGCTCCAGAGAGACCGGCTCAATGTGCGCGCCGTCGTGCTGGATGAATACCCACATATCCCTGTATTCGGTCTTGTTTTTCATTACAGCACCTCCCTGATGGTCTCAACGAGCCTGTCTGCGCTCTTTTCGACGCTGCCCTCGTCGACCATGACACCCTTGGCGCCGGCCTCGGGCGGATAGGTGCGCGGCACCTTCGTCGGCGAGCCGGGATCGCCGATCTGATCGGGGTCAAGCCCCGGAATGTCCTTTGACGTATATTTCGTGATCTCCGCCGTGCGGCTGGCCTTCCAGCTTTTCAGATTGGGTATGCGCGGGCGGTAGTTCGTTTTTTCCACGGTGAACAGGCAGGGGTACTGCGCCTCGGTGAGCTCGGCGCCGCGCTCAAGCTCGCGCTCGGCGGTGACGGTACCGCGCTGCGTATCGACGGAAACGATCTTCGACATGGAGCTTATCTGACTGGCGTCGAAGCGCTCTGCAAGCTGGGAGCCCATCTGCCCGGTCGCACCGTCGAGCGATTCCTTGCCGCAGAAGATGAGGTCAAAATCGCCCAGCATTTTTGCCGCGGAGGCAATGACGTAGCTTGTGGCCAGAGTGTCGGCGTTTGCAAAGGCGCGGTCGGACAGAAGCACGGCCCTGTCCGCGCCTGCGGCGAGACATTCGCGCAGCGCCTCAATGGCCTGATCCGGTCCCATTGTGATGCAGGTGACGCTGCCGCCGTACCGCTCCCTGACCTGCACCGCAGCCTCAAGGGCGTTGGCGTCCAGCGGATTGAGAATGGCGGGCACGCCCTTGCGGATAAGGCTGCCGGTCATGGGGTCTATTTTTACGAGGTTCACGTCGGGAACCTGCTTTACGCACACAAGTATATTCAGCATTCCGGTTCCCTCCTCACATGCAGACCTTGCCGGGATTGAGTATCCCGTCGGGGTCGAATACTTTTTTTATCGCACCCATAAGGCCGTAGGCGGTATCGCCTACGCTCTCACGCAGGTACTCCTTCTTGGCATGGCCTATGGAGTGTTCGCCGGAGACCTGGCCGCCGAACTCGGTGCATTTGGTGTAGCACTTGTCCATGATGAGCTTCGTGCGGCGCTTGAACTCGGCCTCGTCAAGATCGTTGGAGCAGCAGTAGATATGCAGGTTACCGTCTCCTGCGTGACCGAAGGAGCGCAGACGCAGGCCGTTTTCCTCCGCCACATCGTGGCTGTAGACGAGAAAGTCCGCAATGCGGTCGACCGGGACGACGACGTCCATCTCGTCGAGAAGCTTCGTCTCGGCCTCGATGACCGTAAGAAATGCGCTTCTCGCAGCCCAGACATCTTTTTTCAGGCTTGCGGTCCACACGACGAGAACGTCGTATGCGCCGACCTTTTCGGCAAGCTCTCCGAGGCGGTCCATCTTCATGGTAAGCTCCGCCTCGTTGTCGCCGACGAGCGTGACGAGAATATACGCCCCGGCCTCCTTGCCGTTGACCACAGTCGGGAACACGGCGTTGCCGGTGAATGCGGCGGAAGAATCGACGATGTCGCGCTCCATGAACTCTATCGACTGGGGGTCGAGATTCGCAAGCTTTATCTCGGGCACGGAGGCGATAGCGGCGGCAATGTCACTGAACGGGAGAATGAGGCTGACGTCCATGATGGGCTTCGGGATGAGCTTGAGAGTGAGCTCCGTGATGATGCCGAGAGTACCCTCCGAGCCTATCATCAGGTGCAGCAGACTGTAGCCGGAGCTCGTCTTGCACACGGTCTTGCCGAGCTTCATAATGTCGCCGTTCGGGAGAACGACAGTCATTGCAAGCACATAGTCGCGCGTCACGCCGTACTTGACCGCGCGCATGCCGCCCGCATTCGTTGAGACGTTGCCGCCGACGGTGGCGGTCTTTTCGCCGGGATCGGGCGGATACATGAGCCCGTGCGTCATGGCGTCGGCCGCAAGGTCGCACAGCAGCACGCCGGGCTGGGTGTGAACGACGAGGTTTTTCATGTCATACGACAGGATCTTATTCATGCGCTCTGTGCAGAGGACGATACCGCCGTGAATTGGGACGCAGCCGCCTACAAGCCCGGTGCCTGCGCCGCGCACGGTGACGGGGATGCGGTTTGCGTGGCAGAGCTTCATTATTTCGGAGACCTCCTCCGTGCTCGTCACAAAGCACACGGCCTCCGGCATGTACTTGCCGTAGATGGGCATTTCGTCGTGTGAGTAGTTCTCCTTCACCTGATCGCCGTACTCGAAGCGGCGTTCGCCCACGATGGCGCGCAGCTCCGCGGCAAGCTCAGGCGTGAGTTTGTTGTAGCTTGACATTTGCTCCTCCTTGTTTCCTTTTGTTTTCTGTCAGAGTTCGTTTTCGTGTATTACGGCGCCGTCCTGCCGCAGCGCGTGCTGCAGCGCGGCCATGTCGACGGCGTTTATATTTTCAAACATGGCTGCTGCGGTGCCGGCAGCCTGACCGGTGACGGCGCAGGCCGGTATTACCCGGGTAATGTCCCACATCGAGTCCGTCACGGATATGCAGCGCCCCGCAGCCAGCAGGTTGCCGGGCCTCCCGCTCGCCAGAGTGCCGAACGAAAGCTCGTATACGGGCCCGGCTCTGCGCCAGTCCGAAATGAGGCCGATGCTGTCCGGAAGCGTGCAGTGCGGCGATGTGTCGCTCTGGGTATAAAGTCCCACGAGGCGGCGCGTCATGCGCAGCTGCGGAATGGATGCCATGGTAGAGAGCGCGTGCAGCTCGCTGTCGCCGCCGCTCCTGAGAAATTCGTCCATGAGCATGCTGTGCGAGAGCACGGTAAGACGGCTGACCTCGCCGGCATCTATGCCGGTAAAGCGTATGGAGCTTTTGTCCCGCTCAAGCTGTTCGGGCGTTTTCATGCTGTCGGGAATGTCGCTGAAGCCGAGCGCGTTGAGCCGGTAGCGCCCCTCGGAGGTGTGGTAAAACCATGCCGCGGGAACATTACCCTGCGAAAATACGGCGGTAGCGGCCGATGAGAGATCGCACACGCGCGCGTCGCCGGTCGCGTCTATGACCCATTTTGCGGCGATCGCGGAGCGCCCGGAACGGTTTTCGACGATCACGCTGCGGATGCGGCCGCCGCACTCGTCCACGGCGCAGACGGAGCTGCCGTAGAGTATGCGCACGCCTTCCCGCACGAGCTGCTGCTCAAGCTCGATGGCGAACAGGTTGGCGTTATAGCGCACGCGGTAGCGCTGACGGCACCGCTCCTCCAGACTGCCGCCGGTGAACCACGGATTGCCGTCAATCTCGCCTTCGCCGCCGTGGACGATCGAGAGCTTCAGAAGCTCCTCGGCGAGGCCGAAGCTGACCTGACGGCCGCGCCCGTCGCAGAGCGGGAGATAATAGGTGACGAGGCCGAGTGTCGCCAGCCCGCCGAGGGCGTATTCGCGCTCTATAAGCAGCACGTCCGCGCCATGCCGCCTCGCTGCAAGCGCCGCCGCGGCCCCGGCGATGCCGCCGCCGCATACGAGCACATCGCATCTATCGCTTATTTCGGTTCTGCGTTCGGGTTCGGTGATGAAAGAAGACATAATTTTTACATTACCTCTATGGTCACAACGTTTTCATAGATCCCGCCGCTTTCAAGCGTGATGAGATGCTCCTGTTTTTCAATATCCTCCATATATGCGCTGTGAGAGGGGAGAGAAACCCACGGCTCTATGCAGACATAGGGAGCCTCGGTGTGCGGCGCGTGCCAGAAGCCGACAAAGCCCATGCCGGGGAAGCTTACCTTCACGCTGTGCGCGCTTTTTTCGCTTTTAAGCGTGACGGCCCTGTCCGTGCCGCCGAGGACGACGGCGTCGAGATCAAACATGGAGTGCGTGAGCGGTAAGATGCGGCCGTCCCTGAGCGGGAAAGGCTGCGTCGTTCCGGCGAGGCGGTAGTTCGAGGGGTCAAGGTCGACGCGCACAGGCTCTGCCGCGTTGTCAAATTCAAGGTACCAGTCGGTGAATCCGCCCTCGCCGCCGACCGGCACATTGAAGCCGGGATGCCCGCCGAAGCCGAAGTGCATGAGCTTTTCGTCCCGGTTTTCCACGGTGCAGGTCTTTATGATGCGGTTTCCGTCAAGCGCATAGCGCACGCGGAAAGCGAAAGCAAACGGGAACATCGCGCGGCGCTCGGCATTGTCGGTGAGCAGGAAGGTGACGCTGCCGCCGCTCTGCTCTTCAACTTCAAATTCCGTGCCTATACAGAAGCCGTGTATGGGCAGAGAATACTCCTGCCCTCTGTAGATATATTTGCCCTCGGTGAGACGGCCCACGTAGGGAAAAAGGTTCGCATCCCTGCGCTTCCAGAACGCAGGATCTCCCTGCCAGAGATATTCCCGGCCGTCCATCACTATACTGTGCAGCACAGCGCCGGCAGAGTCGAGCGTGACGGTGAGCTCCTGATTTTTTATTGTAATAAGAGGCATTGAAATCAGCTCCTTTGCAGATGTCTGGTATGGTAATCTGTACAAATTTTAACTCAGCCGCTTATCAAAAGCAATATACTTTAACAATGGATAAGGTTAATAATAAAAATGAAAAACAGCACAAATCACATATATGGTGTTTGACTTTGAGGAATGTTATAGTAATATTTAATAAAAGAAACGACTTACACGGAGGAGGAAGCCATGGCCAAGCTGAGCAGATTCTGGAGCAATTTTGTCAAGATGCCCGCCGATGTCCCGCGGGGCGGGCTGGGACGCTGGTTTCAGATACTTGAAGAGCACTTCATGCCGCTTTTCTGGACGAATCTTGTCACGTTTGCATGGCTCCTGCCGTGCTTTGCCTGCCTCTTCTTCCTCACGGAGCTGTGGGACAGCCTCTCGTGGGCTGGCACGTATGTGTTTTTCGTACTGGCAGGCCCCGGCGTCACGGCGCTGCACTACAACTGCATGAGAATAGTGCGCGGCGTGCCCGTGTGGTGGTGGGATGATTATAAGGAGTGCGTCAGGCGCGAGTGGAAAAAGGCCATGCTGCTCTCGGCAATACTCGGCGCGCTGTGGTCCGGCTACGTTTATGCGCTGCGGCTCATTATAGCCGTCAGCGGCGGGCTGGGACTTATGTACTCGATGCTGTTTGCCGTATGCGGCTTTGTGCTGACCGGCCTCACGGCGCTGAGCTACCAGCAGCTCGCAAACGTAGAGCTGCCCTTCGGCAATGTGCTGAAAAATGCGCTGCTGCTGATATTTGCGGGCAAAGGGCGTTCGTTTGCGGCGGTCATGTTCGCGCTTGCCGCGCTGGCGCTCTGTGCGCGGTATTATTTGTATGCGTTTTTTGTGCTGCTCGTTGGCTTTTACGCCGTAGGCGTGATGACCTTCAGCCTGATATTTCTGCCGGTGTTCAACGAATTTTTCCCGTCGGGGGATGATGCGCAATGAGAGAAAAGCTTGAAAATTTCTGGTACTATTATAAATGGTATGTCTTAGGCGCGCTTCTCGTGCTCGTGCTCGCGCTGAATTTCATATCGCAGAAGAAAAACGAGGTGCGGCCGGATCTCCAGATAGGGCTCGTGACAATGGCAGAGGTGAGCGGGGAACAGCTGGACGCGCTCGGCGAGATATTCTCCGCCGCGCTGGCTGACGGCGGCTCTGCTGCCCCGCTCGTGCAGGTGAATTATTACCCCTACGATGCGGACGCCATGAATGCGGCCGACACGGCGCAGTTCATGGCGGCCTCGGTGCAGCTTGCGGCGGATCTCAGGCAGAGCGTATCGTTCATGTATATAACCGATACGCCGGAATTGCTGGAGGATGCGGATGTGCGCCTGCACAGAGCGGGCGTGCTCAGCGGAGTCGACGGAGCTGAATTCCTGGACGGGTTTACGGTGCTGTGCAGAGACGATGCGCAGGCTGACACAGATAAGATATTAAATTAAGGACGGTGAAAATATGGAATATGTATTGGGTGCGGATATAGGCAGCGGCTCCGTGAAGCTGACGCTGCTGGCACAGGACGGCAGGATAGCCGCGACTGCCGGATGCGAATACCCTACGTATTACCCCAGGGTGGGCTGGAGCGAGCAGGACCCGGAGGACTGGTGCAGGGCCTTCCGCACGGCTCTTGCGCAGGTGCTGGAGGAGTCCGGCGCAGACTGCGGGCAGATAACCGCGCTTGCGCCTGACGCGGCGACACACACGGCGGTGCTGCTGGATAGGGACAGAAACGTGATCCGCCGCGCGATACTCTGGACGGATCAGCGCAGTACCGGGGAGGTAAACTGGCTCAAGGAGCACTGCCTTGACACGATCATGGCGCAGACAATGAACGCGCCCACGACCGTGTGGACGCTGCCGCAGTTCATGTGGCTGAAAAAGCACGAGCCGGAGGTCTGGGAAAAGATAGACTGCATCCTCTTTGCAAAGGACTATCTGCGCTACAGGCTCACAGGCACGATAGAGACGGACCATATAGACGCGATGGGCTCGATGTTCTATGACGCCGGACGCCAGTGCTGGTCGGATGAGCTGTGCGCCGTGGGCGGCATAAGGCGCGAATGGCTGCCGCGGCTTTGCGAACCGGCGGACTTCGCCGGATATGTGACGCCGGAGGCGGCGAGAGAATTCGGCCTCTCCGAGCGCACAAAGGTGCTGGTCGGCACGACGGACACCGTCATGGAGGTTCTCGCCGCGGGCAACGTGCAGCAGGGACATTCCACGGTCAAGCTCGCCACGGCGGGGCGCATCTGCGTCGTCACCGACAGGCCGCTCGACTCGAAGTTCATCTTCAATTACCGGCATGTAGTGCCGGGACTGTGGTATCCCGGCACGGCCACGGCGAGCTGTGCGGCAAGCTACCGCTGGTACAGGGACGCGATAGGCCGTGAGCCGTTTGTGCAGCTCAACGTCGGCGCGGAGAGAGTACCGGCAGGCAGCGAGGGACTTATGTTCCACCCGTATCTCAACGGCGAGCTCACGCCGTACAACGATCCGCTGCTGCGCGGCAGCTACACCGGCATAAGCTCTCATCACACGACAGCGCACTTTACGCGCGCGACGCTCGAGGGCGTGGCGATGTCGCTGAAGGACTGCATGCAGACGCTCGAAGAGCTGGATGTGAAGATGACGCGCCTGCGCATCATAGGCGGCGGCGCAAAGGGCATGCTCTGGCGGCAGATTGTCTCCGATGTCCTGGGCATGAAGCTTGAAAAGGTCAGGGTGGACGACTCGTCCTTCGGTACGGCCATGCTTGCGGCGGTAGGCACGGGCTGGTTCGGCAGCTTTGCCGAGGCGGCGGAGCGCTGCGTGGAGATAGAGTCCGTATCCGAACCGATAGCGTCGAACTGCGAGGCATATGAGGAGCTCTTTAAAAAGTACAAGGCCATACACGATGCGCTTGCACCGATATACGGAGGAAGATGAGTATGGAGAAGCTGAACGCTGCAATAATCGGCATGGGCTTTATAGGCAGGCAGCACTATGAGGCGCTGCGCCGCCTGACGGGCGTACATATACGCGCGATATGCGTGAGCAGGCCGGAGCATATAGAGCGCACGAAGGCCGAGTTCGACGCGGACTATGTGACGGCCGACTGGCGCGAGATCATGGCGGACCCCGAAATACACACGGTGCATAACTGCACGCCGAACATCGCCCACGACGAGGTGAATCTTGCGGCTGTTTCTGCCGGAAAGCATATCTATGCCGAAAAGCCGATGAGCATAACGACGGAGGGCGCGGAAAAGGTAGCCGCCGCGGCAAAGGCTGCGGGCGTGGCCAACGCGATAAATCATCAGTACCGCATGAACGCCGCCGTGCTCGAAATGCGCGCGCGCATCGCGGCCGGTATGAGCGGAAAGATACTTTACGTCTCCGGCCGGTACATGCAGGACTCTGTCGCGCGGCACGACGACTATACCCCGCGCCGCATACCGGAGACGTCCCCGGCCCGCGCCCTGCTGGATATAGGCGTGCACTGGGCGGACACGGCCTCCTTTGTGACCGGCACTCCGATAAAAAAGGTCTACGCGCGCATGTATACGCACTATCCCGTGCGCACCGACCCCGCGACGGGGCGGGAGATCGAGGTGCACTCGGACGATACGACCGCCGTCATGGTGGAATTTGCCGACGGGACGCCCGGCAGCGCGATATTCTCGAAATGCATGCTGGGGCACAAAAACGATCTCTGCGTTACGGTCAGCGGAGAGACGGTGGAGTTCAGCTGGCAGCAGGAGCAGTGCGACAGGCTGCTTGTGGGGAACCGCGGGCTCGGCAATGAGACGATACTGATGGACGCGCAGTGCGTACAGCCGGAGACGGCGAAATATATAGAGATGCCGGCGGGGCATGCGCCCGGCTGGCAGGAGGCCGAGAAGAACGCCATGCTCGCTTTCTACCGCTCGATAGCCGACGGCAGCTACCGCACCGGCAGCGTGCCGTATGCTACATTTGCCGACGGCGTGCGCGGCAACCGTTTTGTCGACGCCTGCCTGCGCTCGGCAGCGGAGGACCGCTGGGTCGAGCTTTGAGGAGGGAAGAACATGAACGTACTTATCTGGGCTGAGGACAAGCCCCTGCCGGAGCACCGGGAAAAATTCCGGGAGCTTTATAAAAACGGCATCGAGGGGCAGCTCGCCGCCTTCCTTTCCGAAAATCCCGACATGGAGATCCGCACCGCGACGATGCAGGATGCGGAGCAGGGACTTTCCGAAGCGGCGCTCGACTGTGCCGATGTGCTGGTGTACTGGAGCCATAAGCACTGGCGTGAGGTGGAGGACTGCCATGTTGACTATATGCACAAGCGCGTGCTGGAGGGTATGGGGCTTGTGGTGCTGCACTCGGCGCACGCATCGAAGATATTCTCGCGCCTGATGGGCACGCGTACGCAGTCTCTGCGCTGGCGCGAAAACGACGAGCGGCAGCGCTATTGGATAGTCAATCCCGCGCATCCTGTCGCCGAGGGACTTGACGGAGAATATTTCGACATTCCGATGGACGAGACCTACGGTGAATATTTCGAGATCCCGCAGCCGGATGAACAGGTGTTTATCACCGCGTCCGCAGGCGGGGAGATATTCCGCTCCGGCTGCTGCTGGTCGCGCGGACTCGGCCGGATATTCTATTTTCAGGCGGGACACGAGACGTATCCGGTATATATGCAGAAGGAGGTACAGACTGTGGTCACAAACGCCGTCAGATGGGTATACCGGAAGAAATTGCCGGCAAACTTCCCCAAATGGGCGCGCGAAGCGGCGATTCCGGGATGATTTCCAGGCGCTTGCAAATTAATGTAAATTTATCCCATATTATCGTCAAATCATATAAAATATTAAGATTATATGACTTCAAATGAATTGTAATTGTCGGTTTTAGACAATATAATTGAACCATCCGAAATCCCATAAAAAATTTTTAATGGAGGAAACAACAAAGATGAAGAAGATCATCGCAATGGCACTCGCGCTGGTTATGATTTTCGCACTGTGCGCCTGCGGCTCCACCGCAGCTCCCGCAGCCGAGACCAAGCCCGCAGAAGCTCCCGCAGCCGAGACCGCAGCTGATGCAGCACCTGAGGTCAAGGACGTTACGATCACCGTTTTCCACTACATGACCCAGACCACCAAGCAGGCCGGTCTTGATGCAGTTGAAAAGGCGTTCGCAGAAGCACACCCCGAGTACAACATCACCTGGGACAACGTGTTCTACAATCAGGGCACCGACTACTTCCCCCAGCTCCAGACCGCTCTCGCCTCCGGCGACCAGCCTGAGATCATGATGGGCAACCCCGGCCTGTACCCCGACCTCGTCGAGCAGGGCTTCGTTGCTGATCTGAGCGACAACGAGACCATCAAGGGCCTCAACCTCCCCGCAGGCGACCTTGGCGACGTCTCCGCAGACGGCAAGATCTACGGCTTCCCCATCGACTTCAAGACCTGGGGCGTGTTCTACAACAAGGCCATCTACAATCAGCTCGGCCTCTCCGAGCCCACCACCTACACTGAGCTCCTCGAGAACTGCCAGAAGATCGCCGACGCAGGCATCGATCCCTGGGCACATGCATTCGGCGACGCTGTCTTCGGCGACATCGAGATGCGCAACTACATCTGGACCAAGGCTCTGGATGCAGGCGACAACAACCTTTTCGAGTCCCTTATGGACGGCTCCAAGAAGCTTACAGACTACCCGTACTTTGCTGACGGCCTCAACCTGTGGGCACAGCGTCTGGCATGGATGCGCGACGACGCAATGACCAACGACCAGAATGCGGCTCTTGAGGTATTCACCTCCGGTCAGGCTGCAATGATGTACTTCGGCTCCTGGGGCATCGGCGACCTCGAGGCTATGATCGAGGGCTCCGACTTCGAGTACGGCTTCTTCGTGGAGCCCATCGATGACGAGGGCGGCGCAAAGCTGAACGTCCAGGTCGACCAGGCCTTCATGGTCAACCCCAATGCAGAGAACTATGCCGTCGCAGTTGAGTTCATGGAATACTGGGTCACTCAGGGCGCAGGCTCCTGGTCCGCAGTTTCCCTCATGCCTCTGCTCAACGGCTCCACCGCTGACAATGCACCCGAGATCGTCAAGACCCTCGCTTCCATCAAGGCTTCCGGCAACATCGCCCACTACGGCGACTTCACCAAGCCCTTCAACAGCCAGTTCACCACCGACTGGAGAACCTACCTCACTGCTTTCGCTGAGAGCTATGCAAACGGCAGCAATCAGTCCGCTGAGGACTGCCTCGCCGCAATGCAGGCAAAGTTCGACCAGAATATTGCTGAGGGCTGATTTTCCGCAGGCAATACTAAAAAGACATAATGAAGCCCGTACCTCCGGGTACGGGCTTCATTTCTACCTACAGGCATCGGAGGTATAACTGTGAACAGCAAAACTTCAAAAATACACAGCAGGCTCAATGCGCGGGAAGTCAGAGAACACACCGGAAACCTTCTGTTCCTCCTGCCTGCCTTTGCATTGTTCGCATATGTAGTGCTCGTGCCCTTCCTTCAGGGCATACCGTATTCATTCACAAACTGGAAGAGCATAATCGGCGGCGCGCGCGAGTTCAACGGACTCAAGAACTACGCCATCATGCTCAAGAACACCTATTTCCAGCAGGCTTTCGTTCATACGCTTTTGTTCACCCTCGTATATGAGCTCGGCGCGAACATTCTGGGACTGTTCTTTGCCCTGCTCCTGTTCCGCTCATCAAAATTTGCTAATTTGTGCCGGACAATGATGTTTCTGCCTTTCACCACCGCACTTACGAGCGCGGCCATTGTCTGGAGTTACGTATATACCGACGTCTACGCTGTTATTTTCAACACCATGAGCCCTCTGGGCCAGTCAAATCAGGTCGTTGTCGGCATTGCCGCAATAGCGATCTGGCGTGATATGGGCTACTGCATGCTCATCTACATAGCAGGTCTCAAGGCCATTCCCGACGATTACTATGAGGCCGCGACGATCGACGGCGCAAGCGTGTTCCAGCGCTTTTTCAAGATCACGCTGCCGCTGCTGATGCCGGCGTTCACCGCAAACGTCACGCTGCTTCTGGCATGGGGCCTCCGCTGCTTCGACTATCCGATGGCGGTGGCCAGGAACATGCAGGCGGCGCAGACCTCCGCAATGTTCATCTATGACTACATCTTCGGCTTCAGCAAGGCCGGTCTCGGCCAGGCGTCCGCGGTCATACTCACCGTGGTGCTGATACTGCTCACGCGCGTTACGACCTACTTCTTCAGAAGAGCGGAGGTGGAAGCCTGATGGGACGCACATTAAACACCATGCATAACCGCGAAGCCGCAGGCAAGGCAATCAAAAAGATCGTCTGCATCGCGCTCGTCGTTATCACGCTTATCCCGTTCTACATAAGCTTTATATACTCGATAAAGTATAAAAACGAGATAACGATCAGCCATCTCGCATGGCCGCAGAATCCGACGCTGGATAACTACATCCGCGTTATCACCGAGAACGACCAGTTCATAATCGGCCTTAAAAACAGCATACTCACGACGATACCCACGATACTGATCCTGATGGTGATCTGCTCGATGGCGTCATGGGTGCTGGCCCGCTACAACTCGCGCTTCTATGTGTTCATGTACACCCTGCTCACCATGGGCACGCTCATCCCGTTCCAGTGCATCATGCTGCCGCTGTACCTGAACATGTACAACGCCGGCCTTGTCAGCACGAACATCGGATTCATAATCGCCCGAAGCGGACTTCAGGTCTCGATAAGTATTCTGGTCATCACAAGCTTTGTAAAAACAGTGCCGCGGGAGCTTGAGGAAGCGGCGACGATAGACGGCTGCGGGAAGTTCCAGACCTTCTGGCACATAGTGTTCCCGCTGCTCAAGCCCATCAACGCCACCCAGCTCGTGCTCAACACGGTTTATGTCTGGAACGACTACAACACCGCGATAGTCCTTCTGCGCGACAAGACCAGCCGCACGCTCCCTCTGGCACAGATCGTCTACTTCAACGAGAACACAGCCGAGCTCAACCTCGCGTTTGCATTCTTCATCATGGCCATGCTGCCCATCCTGATACTGTACTTCTGCCTGCAGAAATACGTTGTCAGCGGCGTTATGGCCGGAGCCGTCAAGGGCTGATAATCTGCTGCTCAAGACTGCGCCCCTTTATTTGCGGCGCAGTCTTTTTGCGCTTTGTCGGACTTGAACATAAAATTTTTGACAACACAGGGCAATTTGGCTATAATATTCAAATAAAACAAATGAAAAACCTGTGAAAGGGGTGGGTGCTGGCAGATGGAATTTACGGTCCTGATAATAGACGACAGCCGTCTGGCCGTGCAGGCGCTTGAACAGACCATTCCGTGGGAACAGCTCGGCCTGAGGCTGATCGGAAGCGCCTCGGACGGGAAAGAGGGAATGGAGCTTATAGAGAAGCACCGGCCTGACATCGTGCTTTCCGACATACAGATGCCGGAGAGCTATTTTGTGCTCGTGGCCGAGACGCAGGGCGGCTTCACGGGGCCGTCGCTGCAGCGGCTGGATTTCATAAGCTTCCCGGAAAATGTGGACATAGTGACGGCGCTCGTCAACGGCGATATAGTGATGTACTGCGGGATACACAGCGGCGCCATGCCGTGGCAGGCCGTGAGCCGCAGCATCGCCACAAAGCTCAGCCAGAGCCTTCTCAACGTAAATATGGCCGTCAGCAATCCTCACACAGAGGCGGGCGAATTCCGCGTGGCGTATGAGGAAGCGCTGCAGACGCTGCTGTATCATCATATCTATGAGCTCAACACGGATCTCGATTTCTACTGCACGCCGCAGCCGGACGCGGCGAAGCACACATGGCTCAAGGATACCGAGCAGCTGTGCAGCAAGCTTGCACAGAAGGTGGACAGCATCGAGCCGGATCAGGTGTGGGACGTTGTGATGGAAAAGAGCGGCGGCAGACTGCGCCTTATAAAGGTCATGCTGATGTTTTTCTGCACCAAGGTCATGCAGGACAAGATCAACAACGCAAAATGGACAAATTCGCTGGATCTGTCCGTGTGCAATCTCACAAAGTTCAACACGGAGGCCGGTGCGCGCCGCTGGCTGGACGGCTTCTTTGAAGAGGTGCGCAGCATAAATGTCCCGGCGACAACGAGCCTTGTGTACAGCGTGCTTGAATATGTAAAGACCCACGTGACGGACGGACTCGTGCTGGAGGACGTGGCGGAGAAATTCTATGTGAGCCCGAATTATCTCTCGGCGCTCATACGCAAGGAGACCGGGCAGACCTACAGGCAGTACGTGATAGACGCGAAAATGGCCGTGGCGAAGCAGCTTCTCAACGACACGCGCATGCGCGTGGAGGACATTGCGTATGCCATCGGCTATGAAAACTATATAAGCTTCTATAATATTTTCAAAAAGATCGAGCACGTAAGTCCTTCGGAGTACCGCCTCAGCCAGAGAAACAGCTGAACGGACCGTGCCGCCGGCTTCTGAGGTAATGCCCATGCTTCAAAAAATAAGGGATCTCTCATTTACGACAAAGATAATATCCGCTTTTATCTTCTCGCTCCTGCTTGGAATAGGACTGAATACGTTTGAGCAGATAAACACCTCGGTGACGACGCTGGAGAGAGAAAAGATCGAGAGCCTTGACATGCTCACAGAACAGGTCGCGCTCAACTTTTCCGACAGTCAGGACTCGCTGAGCGATTCCACATACGCGCGGCTGCGCGCCTTCGAGATACCGGCCCTGATGAACGACTATATAAACCAGCCAGAGTCAGGGACCTCCGCGCTTCAGTATGCTCTCGCACAGACCGTTTCGGAGTCGACGGAGTACGATTTTGTCGCACTGGAGGCGGCGAACGGGCTGCGGCTCAGCACGGCTCTCCGCTCCCCGATGAGTACATACAGATACAGGGAGGTAAGAGACTTCGCACTCGGACTTTTCGACGACCAGCCGCAGAACCGGTTTTCACAGAAAAAGTGGTTCCGTGCGGAGGACGGCGGCGTGTATATCATGGCAAACGTCTACAACACCTCGCCACTGAAGTGGGTCGGGCGCGCGGTGTTCCACATCAAGGGCAGCGTGTTTTCGGTCAGCGAGACCTACGGGGACACGGGCTTTGCATTCTTTGACTCGGACGGCAGCTATCTGACTTTCGCGGGCATGGAGGCGGATGAGGAGCGCCGGACGGAGATAGTGCAGGAGCTTGAAAGCAGCGGCAGCGTTGAGTCCGGCATCATGGACAGCGGGGATTTCTTCATATCCGAAAGCTCCAGCGGCGGCTGGACGGCGGTCGGCCTCTCCTCCAAGACGGCATACCGACAGATGCGCTCGGATATAATCCGCGTCGGTCTTACCTACGGCTGCGTCGGCCTGTTCGCGGGGATAACGCTGCTGATTCTGCTGATGCAGAACCTTGTGGGCAAGCTCAAGAGGATCCGCAAGTCGATGGATGAGGTCTCCGAGGGCAATCTCGACTCGCATATCGAGATAACGGACAACGACAATATAAGCCGCATGGCCGTCACCTTCAACCACATGACCGACAGGGTAAGAGAGCTGATGGACGAGGTCGCGGAGAAGGAGCGCCAGAAGAAGGACGCGGAGCTTCAGATACTGGAATATAAATACCGCTCGCTCGAAACGCAGATACGCCCGCATTTTATTTACAATGCCTTTGAGATCGTCAATGCGATGGCCAAGATCAAGGGCGAGACGGAGATCGTTGAGATAGTGCAGCGCATAAGCCGCTATTTCAGAAATATCACGGTCAACACAACAAAGCAGTTCATCACGACCCAGCAGGAGTTTGACGCTCTGCAGGACTATACGGAGATATACCGCTTCATCCACGGCGACAGGCTGACGGTGACCTTCTCGGCAAGAGAGGCCGCGCGCAACGCAATGATACCGACGATGATCGTTCAGCCGGTCGTGGAAAACGCGCTCAAGCACGGCATGCGGAACCGGAACGAGGATTCGCAGATCATTGTCCATGCGTATATAAAGGAAAACAAGCTCAACCTCACGGTAAAGGACACAGGCTACGGACTGACGCCGGAGCAGGTCTCCAAGCTTGCCAACGGCGAGCAGCTGTCCGACCCGCACCACGGCGGTATAGGGCTGGGGAACGTGCGGCAGCGTCTCGAACTGATATACGGCGGCGACGCTGATTTTACGATCAGCAACCGGCCGGAGGGAGGCGTGGTCGTAAAGATCATCATCCCGCTGACATACAGCGAGCCCAATCTCCGCTACGAGGAGGACAGCTGGGAATTTGACGATTGAAAACAGGAGAGATCATAAGGCTTCGGCGGCCGGTGATCTCTCCTGTTGTTATGCCTGAATATGGCCCCGCTTTGCTCCGGAAGGTCAGAGGGCGAGCGCGTCGATCAGCTCTTTGGCGGACATCGCAAGACTGTGTGCGAATTCCGCGTCCTGCGACGAGACGGCCACGCGCACGGCGGACGTGCCGGACAGCGGCGATATGTGCAGGCGGTAGCCGGAGCCCGCGAGACGTATGCCGTCGGAGTAGTCCGCGCCCATGTCCAGCATGGCTTCGGACAGCGTGCCCATGAGCGCCGCACGGTCACGGCAGCGGCAGACTATGCTCTCCGCGCCGTCGTCGGGGGCCTCCGCAGCCTCCGGCGCAGGAGGGCGGCGGAATTTTTCGCCGGGATCGAGCTTGAGCCGCCCCTCGAGCGCGTCGGCACAGCAGCGGTAATAGGAAAGAGGACTGCCGACGTCGCACCAGTACCCGTCGAGCGCCACGCCGAGCAGCTTCTCCCCGCGCTCAAGCAGGAGCGGGAACAGCTCCTTTGCAAAATCAAAGCTGACGCCGCCGGGCACGAGCTCCATCACGCGCGGCGATATGATATATATTCCGGTGTTCACAAGATCGGTCACGACGCGGCTCCACTGCGGCTTTTCGATAAAACAGCGTATCCAGCCCTCGGCGTCCGTCACCGCAAGGCCGTAGCTCAGCGGCTCGCTGCTGCGGCAGAGCGCTATCGTCACCGCGGCGCCGGAGCGGCGGTGGGACTCCATGAGAAGCGAGAGATCCATGTCGCAGGCGGCGTCGCCGCTGATGACGAGAAAATCATCATCGCCGTAAAAGCCGGCGCAGTTTTTCACGCCGCCGGCCGTGCCGAGCGCCTCATGCTCGACGCGGTACCGTATGCGTACGCCGAAGCGGCTGCCGTCGCCGAAATAGCTCTCTATGTCCCCGGCGCGGTATCTTAGCGCGGCGCATATGTCCGTAAACCCGTGCTTTTTCAGCAGATTTATGATATGCTCAAGCATCGGCCGCCCGAGAAGCGGCACCATCGGCTTCGGCATATCTCCGGTCACGGCCTTCAGCCGCGTCCCCTCTCCGCCTGCCATTATGACAGCTTTCACGTAAATACCTCCATTTCCGCTGCGGCAGCGCCGCACGATACGTCATAAAATATTATCCGCGGTGAGATATAAAATATTTGTTGTAAAGGAAAACCATATTTGGTATAATGATATATTATGATGGAAGTGATATCGACTGTTCCGAATGCAGGAGGTGCAGCTATTGAATAAAAACCTGAAAAGGCTGGCAGAGCCGGGCGCAAGGCTATATCTTATATTCCTTGTGATCTTTGCGGCCGCCGCGCTGTTTTTCAAGATGTATGAGCTGGCGGCCGCCGAAGCGGCTGTCATCCTGCTGCTGCTTATCTACAGCTTTTTCTCGAGAAAGAGAAGGGAAAAGCAGCTTGCGGCATATATCGAATCCGTGACCTATGACACGGAGAACGCAAAAAACAACACGCTGATGAATTTCCCGCTGCCCATCTCGGTGTTCAGGCTGGACGATTCACGCATAATCTGGGGCAACGAGATGTTTTTCAGCATGTGCGGAGCAACGGGCGCGAGGCTCGACGCGCGCATTGCGGACATGGTGCCGCAGTTTACCGGCAAGTGGCTGCTCGAAGGCAAGACGCAGTATCCGACGCTGCTTGAGATCGGCGGAAGAAAGTACATGGTGCACGGCAACATTATCCGCCCGGAGAACGGCGCGGTGGAGAATGCCGTCATGGGTATAACATATTGGGTGGACGTGACCGAATATGACAATATCCGCGTAAAATATGAGGAGACGCGCCCTGTCGCCGGTATAGTCGTTATCGACAATCTCGACGAGCTGTATAAAAACCAGCCTGACCGCATAAAAAACGATATACGCGACGCAGTAGAGGACAGGCTGCACCAGTGGTGCGAGGAGTACGGCGGCATCCTGCGCCGCTATGACAGAGACAGATACCTCGTGATATTTGAAAAGCAGGATATCGAGCATATGAAGCTCGACAAATTCAGGATCACCGAGGAAATGCATCAGGTGGAGAGCCCGAACGGCGTGGACGCCACGGTGAGCATAGGCTTCGGCGTCGATGGAGCGAATCTGGGCGAGACGCTGCAGTTTGCCGACATCGGCATAGAGCTGGCCATCTCCCGCGGCGGCGATCAGACCGTGATAAAGGACCGGCTCAGCTTTGAGTTCTTCGGCGGGCGCGGCTTTGAGGTGGACAAGCGCACGAAGGTCAAGTCGCGCGTCGTGGCCAATACGCTGGCCGAGCTCATGCGCGATTCGAGCAAGGTCTTTGTGATGGGGCACCGCTTTGCGGATCTTGACAGCGTAGGCGCCGCGGTCGGCGTGTGCTGCATAGCGCGGAAATGCGGCGTGAAGGCCGACATCGTGATAGACATAAACAAGAATGCCTCCCATGCGCTTATAGACATGATGCGCAGCGAGCCGGAATACAGAGACTGCTTCATAAGCCCGCAGGATGCGCTGCTGCGCTCCGACGGGAGGACGCTGCTGGTGATAGTTGACACGAACCGCCCCGAGCAGGTAGAAAATGCCGAGCTGCTTTCGGTGTGCAGCAAGGTCGCAGTCATCGACCACCACCGCGTCGCGGCGACATACATCCAGAATGCCGCGCTGGGCTTTACGGACCCCTCGGCCTCGTCGGCATGCGAGCTCGTCGTGGAGCTCATGGAGGAGCTGGTGGAGCAGAGCGACATACTCAAGTGCGAGGCCGACGCGATCCTCTCCGGCATAGTGCTTGACACGAAGAGCTTCACGATCCGCACCGGGGACCGTACATTTGATGCCGCGGCCTATCTGCGCCGCGCGGGAGCCGACACGTCGGAGGTCAAGAAGCTTCTGCAGACCGGCATGGAGGACACGATAGCCCGCTATAAGATCATGCAGAGCGCAGAGCTCTACCGCAAGATCGCAATAGCCGCGCCGACAGAGCCGCAGGACCGCATAGTGGTCGCACAGGCCGCAGACGAGCTGCTGAACATATCCGGCGTGGATGCGTCCGTAGTCGTCGCACCGGACGGCAAAGGCGGCATTATGGCGTCCGCGCGCTCCATCGGAGAGCTGAACGTGCAGCTTATAATGGAAAAGCTCGGCGGAGGCGGCAACAGGAGCGCCGCAGCCGTGCAGTTCAAGGATAAAACGCTTCCCGAAGCCGTCCATGCGGTCTATGCCGCGATAGACGACTATCTGGGATAATAACCCGCGCACGCCGTCACCGGCGTGGACGCAAAGGACAAAAACGGAGGAAACAACATGAAAGTCATATTCAACACGGACGTCAAGGGTCAGGGCAAGAAGGGCGAGCTCAAGGAGGTCTCCACCGGATATGCCAGAAATTATCTGCTGCCGCGCAATCTTGCGACAGAGGCCACCGCAGACAATCTCAACGCCTTCAAACTGAAGGAGAAGGCCAAGGCCGCACAGATAGCGAAGGAAAAGGCGCAGGCGGAGGCCTATGCCAAGGAGCTCGGCGGCGTACAGGTCACTATACGCGCCAAGGCCGGAGCCAACGGCAAGCTTTTCGGCGCCGTCACCTCGCAGGAAATATCCGACGCGCTCAAGGCGCAGTTCGGCATGGATATTGAGAAGAACAAGATCGTGCAGAACGACCCCATCAAGAGCTACGGCAGCTATACAGTCAAGGCCAAGCTTGGCTATGAGATCAGCGGCACAATAAATGTGCTGGTCGTAGAGGGATAATAACGGGAACGCTGTACCGGGCGTTTCTTTGAAAGGAAATACCTTCGATGGATGAACTCTTAGGCAGAAAGACGCCCCACTCGGCACCGGCGGAGCAGGCGGTCGTCGGCTCGATGCTGATCGATCCGCGCTGTATCCCGGATGTGCTGGAACGGCTCAAGGGCGATGAATTCTATATAAAGCTCAACCGCGATATATATGAGACGATGGCGTCGATGTTTGCCTACGGGCAGATCATAGACCCGGTGACCGTGCTTGACCAGATGAAGGTCAGGGGTGTGTACACCGACGAGTGCGACAGCTATATGGCGGAGATCATGCGCATCACGCCGACGGCTTCCAACGTAATGGAGTACGCGGCGATAGTGCGCGACCGCGCGCTGCTGCGCCGTCTTGCCGAAACTGCGGATGAGATCAACAACATGGTCTATGAGGGCTCCGGCGAGGCGGAGAGCATGCTTGAGGCCGCAGAACGCAAGATATACGCCCTGCGCCAGGGCCGCAATGTCGGCGGCCTTGTGCCTATCTCCGCAGTCGTGCAGAACGTTTTCGACGAGCTCAGCGAGGCGGCGGCCTCCGGCAATAAGATACCCGGCCTCAGCACCGGACTCCCCGACCTCGACAGGACCATACTCGGTCTCAACAAATCCGAGCTTATTCTTATCGCGGCGCGTCCCGGCATGGGCAAGACGAGTATCGCGCTGAATATCGCGCTCAACGCGGCGATGACGCTGCACAAGACCGTGGCTATGTTCTCGCTGGAAATGTCGAGAGAGCAGCTCGTGTCAAGGCTTCTGTCACGCGCGGCGCTTGTCCCCGGGCAGAATCTGCTCACAGGTCAGCTCACCGAGCAGCAGTGGCGCGCGATAGCGGACGCCGCGCAGACGCTCAGTGCGACCGATATAAGGATCGACGATAATCCGACGCTCACCGTGTCGGACATGAACGCGCAGTGCCGGAGAGTGCCGAATCTCGACCTTGTCGTGATAGACTACCTGCAGCTGATGCAGTCCGCCGGCAGCGGGCATTCGTGGTCGAACGAGAGCCGCACGCAGGCCGTCAGCGACATAAGCCGTATGATGAAGATCATGGCCAAGGAACTGAATGTGCCCGTCGTCTGCCTTTCGCAGCTGTCGCGCGCCAACGAGTCGCGCACGGATAAGCGCCCGATGCTTTCGGACCTGCGCGAGTCCGGCGCTATCGAGCAGGACGCCGACGTCGTTATCGGCCTGTACCGCGACGGATATTATAACAAGGAATGTGAAAATCCCAATCTGGCGGAGGCCATCGTACTTAAAAACCGCAAGGGCGAGACCGGCACGGTGCAGCTGGCATGGCTGCCGGAGTATACGTCTTTCGGGTCGGTCAGCAAGCGCGATGAGTGACGCGGTGCTGGAACGGCTCATCCTGCCGCCGGATATGAAAAAAGTGCTTTGCGCCGTGTCCGGCGGGGCGGATTCCGTGTGTCTGCTGCATGCGATGCACACGCTTGCGCTCCGGCAGGGCTTTGAGGTGTACGCCGCGCACTATGAGCACGGCATACGCGGGGACGAATCCCTGCGCGACGCGCGCTTTGTCGAAGAGCTGTGTGAGAGGCTCGGCATAGAGCTCGCAGTGGAGCACGGGGATGTGCCGGGTTATGCGCGCGAGCACCGGCTTGGAACGGAAGAAGCCGCGCGTGAGCTGAGATATGCCTTTTTGGACGAGACGGCCCGCAGATTCGGCTGCGGCTGCATAGCCACGGCGCACAATGCCGACGACAATGCGGAGACGATGCTTTTCAACCTTGCCCGGGGCAGCGGCAGCGCGGGCCTGCAGGGCATACCGTACAGGCGCGGCAATATCATCCGCCCGCTGCTGAAGGTCACGCGCGCGCAGATCGAGGAATATCTCGCCGAAAACGGCGTTGGCCATGTTGAGGACAGCACCAACGCCTCCGACGATTACAGCCGGAATCTCATCCGGCACCGCGTAATGCCGGTGCTGCGGCAGATAAATCCCGAGTTCACGGCGGCTGCGGCGAGGGCGGCGGAGCTTATTGGGCAGGACGACGATTTTATTTCCGGCGAAGCGCAGCGCTTCATAGACGCGGACTTTGACGGAGAGAGCGTTGACGCGGCCGGACTCGGTATGCTCCATCCGGCAGTCGCCTCCCGCGTCGTGCGCATGCTATGGCACCGAAGCTTGGGACAGAACCATGTCGGGGCCGTGCTGGCGCTCTGCGGCGGCACGCAGCTAGCATACGCGGATGTTCCGGGCGGCAGGATAAGGCGCGAGCAGGGCAGGATATATTTTTCGGATATGAAAAATATTGTCATCGTTCCGCGCGGCATAGTGCCGGGGGAGACGCTGGACGTACCCGAGGCGGGCATAAGGATAAGAACTTTTTCCTCCGTATATGATAAAGAAATTTATGGTTTGTTCAAGACTTATTGCCTCAAGTGTGAGAGTATATACGGGAATCTCATCTGCACGGGCAGAATGCCGGGGGACAGCTTCGCACCGCAGGGCCGGGGCTGCACCAAGAGCCTGAAAAGCCTTTTCACGGAAAGACACATGACCCAGCGCCAGCGGGATACGACCGCAGTGATAAGAGACGGCAGAGGTATTGCCGCCGTGGCCGGATTCGGGGCGGATATGCGCTTCAGACCGGAGCCGGGGGACAGAGTTCTCTGCATTGTAATAGAGAAAATTTGATTTTGGGGAGAAAATACTCGATGGATACAGTGGAAAAGGACATTGAGCGCGTTCTGATCTCGCAGGTGGAGATAGAAAAAAACGTGCAGAAGATCGGGGCGCAGATCTCGGCTGATTATGCAGGCAAGGAGCCTATATTTGTGGGCGTGCTGAAGGGCTGCTTCATCTTCATGGCAGACCTTATGCGGCATGTGACCGTGAATTGTTCGATGGACTTTATGGCGGTGTCCTCCTACAGGGGAACGACCTCCACAGGCGCCGTCAAGATAAACAAGGATCTCAACGAGGATATAGAGGGCAGGCACCTCATCCTTGTGGAGGATATACTGGACTCGGGCATTACGCTCAACTATCTTAAAAATTATCTGGCCGTGAGACGGCCGGCGTCGATAAAGATCGTCACGCTCATGGATAAGCCTGCGCGCCGCAAGGCGGATATATATGCAGACTATTCCTGCTTTGAAGTGCCTGACGCATTCGTGGTCGGCTATGGGCTCGACTATAACGAGCGCTACCGCAATCTCCCGTACATCGGCGTTCTGAAGCCGGAAGTGTACGAAAACAATTAAAAACGTATTTAATTTATATTTTTTATAATTAAAGATATAGTATTAGATAGTATACCTTTTTCTAAAAAGGATGTGACCGATTTTTGAACCCCAACCGCAACAGAACACGTGATCTTGGATTTTATGCACTGCTGATGGTGATCCTCATAGCAGTCATATTTACCATGACCAAGGACACGGATAAGGATCAGCTTAAAAACTACTCTGAACTTGTGGATCTGTTCAAGGAGGAGAAGGTGCAGTCCTTCACCACCGAGGGCAATACGATAATCCTCAAGGTCAGAACGGGAGACAAGGTCAAGCCCGTTGAGGAAAAGACCTATGATCTCTACAGCTTCTCCGTGTTCTATGAGGATTTTAAGGACATCATTAGGGAGCAGTATGACTCCGGCGTGCTGGAGGAGTACAATTACGACAAGGGCTTTGAGGTCCCGTGGTGGGCAAGCTTCCTGCCGTATCTCATCATTATGATCGTGGCGATGGCGCTGTGGTACGTGATGATGAATAAGGCCGGCGGCATGCAGGGCGGCGTCGGCAAATTCAGCAAGGCCCGCACGAAGCTCGGCAGCGACGAGAAAAATAAAAAAACCTTCGCCGACGTCGCAGGCTGCGACGAGGAGAAGGAGGAGCTGGCCGAGATCGTCGATTTCCTCAAGGACCCCAAGGCATACACCGCAATGGGCGCGCGCATACCCAAGGGCGTGCTGCTCGTCGGCCCTCCGGGAACCGGTAAGACGCTGCTTGCAAAGGCGGTGGCCGGTGAGGCGAACGTGCAGTTTCTGTCGATCTCCGGCTCCGATTTCGTCGAGCTGTATGTCGGCGTCGGCGCAGGCCGTGTGCGCGACCTCTTTGAACAGGCGAAGAAAGCCGCGCCCGCAATTATATTTATAGACGAGATAGACGCGGTCGGCCGCCAGAGAGGCAGCGGCCTCGGCGGCGGACACGATGAGCGCGAGCAGACCCTCAACCAGCTGCTCGTTGAGATGGACGGCTTCGGCAGCAACGAGGGCGTCATCGTCATGGCTGCGACGAACCGCGCGGATATTCTCGACAACGCGCTGCTGCGTCCGGGCCGTTTTGACCGTCAGGTCTATGTCGGCCTGCCGGACATCCGCGGCCGTGAGGCGATACTGCGTATCCATGCCCGCGACAAGCATCTTGCCGACGACGTGGATCTCAACTCCATAGCGAAGGGCACTCCGGGCTTTGCAGGCGCAGACCTCGAGAACCTCATGAACGAGGCCGCACTGCTGGCAGTGCGCCGCAAGCACCGCTTCATCAACATGGAGGATGTGGACGAGGCGATACTCAAGGTGCAGATGGGTCCTGAGAAGAAGAGCCGCAAGATGAGCGACAAGGCCAGAAGGCTCACGGCCTACCATGAGTCCGGCCACGCGGTCGCGGCGCATTATCTCACCCACGTCGACCCGGTGCACTATATAACCATCATCCCGCGCGGCATGGCCGGCGGCTTCACGCTTATGCGCCCGGACGAGGATCTTGAGAACTTCAAGTCTCAGGAGGAGATGTTTGAAAACATCGTCATGGCGCTCGGCGGCCGTATGGCTGAGAAACTGTTTCTGGACGATATATCCACCGGCGCGTCCGGTGATATACATCAGGCCAGCTCTATTGCGCGCGACATGGTCATGAAGTACGGTATGAGTGAGAGGCTCGGACCTATTTCCTACGACAACTCCGGCCACAGCATATTCATCGGCCGTGACTTCGGCCAGACCAAGAGCTATTCCGAGGAGACGGCCGCCATCATTGACGAGGAGGTCAAGAAGCTCTTTGACCGCGCGTCGGAGATGTGCGAATGGATACTCACAGAGCATGCCCAGCAGCTGCGCGATATAGCGGAGTACCTTCTCGAGCACGAGACCATGGAGGCCGAAGAGTTCAATTACTACTTTGAACACGGCGAGTTTATGCCGATCTCTGCAAAGAAGATCCGCGAGGCGAGAAACGACGCTACCATTGAGCGCCCTGCCCGCCATATCTCCATGACTGACGGCAGCGAACCCGACGGCAATCATGCATCGGACGGCATAGCAGATGCTCCGGAGAGCGCTGAGAACGCTGCCGGAGAAAACGGTACCGGGGATGCGCCGGAGGAAAACAAGGGCGAATAAACGGCTGTGACCCGGTCTGACGGCCATAATGCAATAAAGAGTACGATCCCGGCGGTCTTTTGCCGCCGGGAAGTTTTTTGTTTCAAGGCCTATATGAGACTGCCAGCCGGATTCCGGATTTTATCGGTTATAGCTCATAAAATTGAAATGCAACCGTTGAATTTAACCTATAACTGACGGCTCGGGAAATGAAACAGAATACAATGCCCCGCAACGCGCCAGACGGCGTGATGCGGGGCGTTGTGTGTTGTATATATGTATGGCCATGACTGACCTCCGGTGTGTTTCCGAAATCGGAAACTTGTCAACGGACTTCATAGAAAAGTTACAATCTAAAGGATATGGGACTATCCCGAAGCAGAAGATTCCGGTTATGGAGCGGGAAGAAATTTTCAAGACGTCATTACCTGTGCACGGGTATATGACGGTAAAAGAATATTTATAAAAACAGCTTGAGAGGCGGGAGCATATCTGTTATAATCACTATATTCAATATTACGGCACGGAGGCCGGGCGTCCGATGAACGGCGTGCTGCCCATTGGATGCGGAAATGGCGCAAAAACGGCGTAAACCCAAAGCGCCGGATCGCGGAAACCCTTGATAAATCAAGACTTTTTAAGGAGATGCAGATAAATATGAAATTAGGTATCGTCGGCTTGCCGAATATAGGCAAGACTACGCTTTTCAACGCGCTCACCGGCTCAAAGGCTGAGACCAGCGCATACGCGATCGCGGGGGCAAAGCCAAATATAGGCAATGCAAAGGTTCCCGATGAGAGGCTTGACTGGCTGGCGGAATATTACCACCCCAAAAAGTACAGTCCGGCGACGATAGAATTCGTGGACGTTGCGGGCGTGAGCAAGGGCGGCAAGGGCAACGAGGTCTTTCAGGCTATCCGGCAGACCGACGCGCTGGTGCATGTGGTGCGTTGCTTTGATAATGACGAGATATTTCTCGAAAAGGCCGACGCACGCCGTGATGCCGAGGCTTTTGACCTTGAGATGATCCTTGCGGATATAGAGATCGTCGAGCGCCGCCTTGAACGCGCAAAAAAGAACGCCAAGAGCGGCGATAAAAAGTATAAGCGTGAGTGCGAGATGTGCGAGGCGCTTATCGAGCACCTGAGCGACGGCAAGGCTGCGCGCTCTTTCGATTTCACGGAGGAAGATGAAGACATTCTTACCGACGGCGGACTGATGACTGTGAAGCCCGTCATATATGCCGCAAACCTTGACGAGGATGGCATGGCCAACTACTCCGATAACACCAATTTCAAGGCGCTCAGTGAGCTTGCGGGCGAGCAGGGTGCGGCGGTGCTGCCGGTCGCGGCGAAGTTTGAGGAAGACATTGCGGAGATGGACCACGACGAAGCGAAGATGTTCATGGAGGATCTGGGCCTCACCGAGACGGGACTCAACCGCCTTATCAAGACCTCGTATGACCTTCTGGGCTATATCTCTTTCCTCACTGCTGGGGAGGATGATGTCCACGCCTGGACCATCGTGCGCGGGACCAAGGCACCCAAGGCTGCCGGCAAGATACACACTGACATCGAGCGTGGCTTTATCCGCGCAGAAATAGTTGCGTTTGAGGATCTGAAGGCCTGCGGCAGCATGGCGGCGGCCAAGGAGAAGGGCCTGTTCCGACTTGAGGGCAAAGACTATGTGATGCAGGACGGAGACGTGACAAATTTCCGCTTCAACGTCTGAATTTGCCCGAATCTGTGAATCAAATGTGAATTATCGGCGTGGAGGAAAAGTTTAAGTTGACTTACCTGCCGCCGGTGTGGTATCCTGCATCGGTAATAAGGGAGTAGCTTCCGTTCCGCAAAAGGGACGCCGGCAAGTCGTCATCACGGCCTGAACGATCGGGTTCGGCCTGCCGGGTACAGTATTGTATTTAGCGAGACTTTTACAGCGTTTTTCGCTGTAAAAGTCTCTTTTTTATTTTCCTGCTGTGCTAGAATGCTGTAAGGTCAAGGGCTGCTTTGGAAGGGAGAGTATCCATGAAGTATTATCTGGAGAAGAAAGAAACCGTGCTGGGAGAGCTGCACACCGGCACCGGCGGGCTGAGCTCAGAGGAGGCGCAGCGCCGCCTTGAGGCGAACGGGAGGAACAGGCTCAGCGCGCCGCCGTCGAGATCAATCATACTCCGCTTCTTTGAGCAGATGGCGGACCCGATGATAATAATACTGCTCGCCGCAGCAGCAATAAGCGGTGTGCTCGCAGTCGTGGAGGGCGAGAGCTTTGCCGATGTGATAATCATCCTCGCCGTCGTGATCGTTAACGCGGTCCTCGGCGTTTATCAGGAGAGCAAGGCGGAGAAGGCGATAGAGGCACTGCAGGAAATGTCCGCGGCGGTGTCGCATGTGCTGCGCGACGGAAAGCTCGTGACCATACCGAGCGAGGAGCTGGTCGTGGGCGACGTTGTTATGCTTGAAGCGGGCGACGCGGTACCGGCCGACGGCAGGATCATACAGAGCGCGAGCCTGAAGATAGAGGAGGCTGCGCTGACGGGAGAGTCTGTCCCGGTCAGCAAATTCATACAGTGCCTTGAGCTGGGCGAGGCAAAAGACATACCGCTCGGCGACCGGCGCAATATGGTCTATATGGGCAGCACCGTGGCATACGGGCGCGGCATCGCTGTGATCACCGCTACAGGCATGGACACGGAGATGGGCAAGATCGCGGATGCACTGGCCAGAGCAGGCGACGGCGAAACGCCGCTTCAGATCAAGCTAGGCCAGCTGTCAAAGGTACTTACGTGGCTCGTGCTCGGCGTGTGCGTGCTGGTCTTTGCGGTGCAGCTTCTGCGCGCTGGGAGCTTTGATTTTGAGGTGATACTCAACTCCTTTATGATCGCAGTCTCACTGGCCGTCGCGGCGATACCTGAGGGCCTTGCCGCGGTCGTGACCGTTGTGCTCTCGATAGGCGTCACGAATATGTCCAAACGCAATGCCATCATACGCCGCCTCACCGCGGTCGAGACGCTTGGCTGTGCGCAGATCATATGCTCGGATAAGACCGGCACGCTGACCCAGAACAGGATGACCGTCGTCGATTCGTTCGGCGGCAACGAGAGAAAGCTTGCGGCTGCAATGGCGCTGTGTTCAGACGCGGAGGTGAACGAGTCCGGCAGCGTGACAGGCGAACCGACCGAGGCGGCGCTCGTGAGCTGGGCGTGGAAGCTCGGCCTCGACAAGAATACGCTCAAGGCGAAGTTCATCCGATGCAGCGAGGCTCCGTTCGATTCGGGGCGCAAGCTGATGAGCACCGTGCATCTCATCAAAAACGGCTGCATCCAGTATACAAAGGGCGCGCCAGATGTGCTGCTCTCAAAATGCACCGCGTATATCGAGGACGGGCAGGTGAAGCCCATGACGGCGGCATACCGCGAGCGTGTGGAGCAGGCCAACAAGGCCATGGCGGACCGTGCGCTGCGCGTGCTTGCCTGCGCTGAAAGACACTGGGATGCAAGTCCCGGCAGCGCCGAGCCGGAGTATCTTGAACGCGAACTCTGCTTCATCGGCCTGTGCGGCATGATAGACCCCGTGCGCCCGGAGGTGGCCGACGCCATAAAGGAGTGCCGCGAGGCCGGTATACGCCCGATCATGATAACCGGCGACCATATTGACACGGCCGTCGCCATAGCAAAGGAGCTTGGAATACTTTCCGACGGCAGCTGCGCGATCACCGGGGCGCAGCTCAGTCAGCTCAGCGACGACGAGTTCAGAGCCGTTTTCAAAAACATCAGCGTATATGCGCGCGTGCAGCCGGAGCATAAGACGCGTATCGTCAACGCATGGCGCGAGGCGGGATACGTCACGGCAATGACCGGCGACGGGGTAAATGACGCGCCGAGCATCAAATCCGCCGACATCGGCGTCGGCATGGGCATCACCGGTACGGACGTGACAAAATCCGCGGCCGATATGGTGCTCGCAGACGACAATTTTGCGACCATCGTCTCAGCTGTTGAAGAGGGACGCAGGATATACGACAATATCCGCAAATGCATACAGTTTCTGCTCGGCTCCAACATGAGCGAGGTCATAAGCATATTCGCAGCTACGCTCATGGGCTTCACTATACTCCAGCCCGTGCATCTGCTGTGGATAAATCTTGTGACGGACTGCTTCCCGGCGCTCGCGCTGGGCGTCGAAAAGGCGGAGCCGGACATCATGAAGAGAAAGCCCAGAGAGGCCAGAGCCGGTATATTTGCCGGTGGTATGGGCGTGGACGTGATATATCAGGGACTCGTGGTTTCGGCGCTCGTGCTGCTGAGTTACTTCGTTGGACATTTCATGGAGACCGGCACCTGGGCGATAACCGACAGCGCGCATGGCACGACGATGGCGTTTCTCACCATGTCCATGGCGGAGATATTCCACTCGTTCAATATGCGCTCGCAGCGCGGCAGCATCCTCGCCCTGCCTACGACGAACTGGGCGCTCGTCGCGTCTGCGGCTGCCTCGCTCATAGCGACGACCGTCGTATGCGAGATACCCGCGCTTGCCGCGGCCTTCGATTTCACAAGCGTCGGCTTCGGCGAATACGCCGCGGCGATCTTTATCGGCGCATGCATCATCCCGATAGTTGAGCTCGTGAAGTTCATACAGCGAAAAAGCGGAAAAAATGCGTGAATCCCGGCGTTCGTTCACTTGACATGCCGGTGCAGCAGTGTTATGATACTACACGTCAAAGGCTTTGACGGAGAAGACCGGATCCGATCGCCGCACAGAGAGGGCTGCCATGGCTGCAAGCCGCCCCGGTGTAAGCTCCTGCGTCACCGCTCCTGAGCCGGAGAGAGGAAATTCTCTCCCGTGTAACGCGCGTTACGGCGTTTTGAGTTAAAAATCAAGGTGGAACCGTGCTTTGCAGGCACCCTTGGCATTTGCCGGGGGTGCCTTTTTGACGGCTTTGATTTTTGAAAGAAAAATTGTCAATACTTCAGATGGAGGATGCAGCAATGGAAGAGAACAAGGAAAACAAATTCAGCTTTGAAAACCCGGAATACCGCCACACCTACTGGCACTCCTGCTCTCACGTTCTGGCTCAGGCTGTCAAGCGCCTGTACCCGGAGGTGAAGCTTGCCATCGGCCCCGCGATAGAGAACGGCTTTTACTACGATATGGATTCGCCCTTCCCCTTTACCCCGGAAATAATGGAGAAGATCGAGGCGGAGATGCGCAGGATCTGCAAGGAAAAGCTCAAAATAGAGCGCTTTGAGCTGCCGCGCGAGGAAGCGCTCAAGCTCATGGAGGAGAAGGAAGAGCCCTACAAGGTCGAGCTCATAAACGACCTGCCCGAGGGCGAGACCATAAGCTTCTACAAGCAGGGAGAGTTCACCGATCTCTGCGCCGGCCCGCATCTTGACTCCACCGGCCGCATCAAGGGCAATGCGATCAAGCTCACCGCCTGCAACGCCGCATACTGGCGCGGCGACAGCAGCCGACAGACGCTCCAGCGCATCTACGGCGTTGCGTTCCCGAAGAAGGAAGAGCTCGACGAGTACCTTGCGCGCATTGAAGAGGCCAAGCGCCGCGATCACCGCAAGCTCGGCCGCGAGCTCGGCCTGTTCGCGTTCCGCGATGAGGCGCCCGGCTTCCCGTTCTATCTGCCCAAGGGCATGATACTCAAAAACACACTTATTGACTATTGGCGTGAAGTGCATAAGAAGTGGGACTACATGGAGATATCCACTCCGCAGATAATGCGCCGCACGCTCTGGGAGACCTCGGGTCACTGGGATCATTACAAGAACAACATGTACACCACCGTCATAGACGGCGAGGACTTTGCGATAAAGCCCATGAACTGCCCGGGCAGCATCCTTGTGTATGAGCTCGAGCCTCATTCCTACAAGGAGATGCCGCTGCGCTATGGCGAGCTGGGCCTTGTACACCGTCATGAGCTCTCCGGCGCGCTCCACGGCATGTTCCGCGTGCGCTGCTTCACTCAGGACGATGCGCATATCCTGCTTGCAAAGGAACAGATCAAGGACGAGGTCGTCCGTATCGCACAGCTCTTTGACGAGGTTTACTCCCTGTTCGGCCTGCCCTACAAGATAGAGCTGTCCACCATGCCCGACGATCATATAGGCTCCGTCGAGGACTGGGACGTCGCCACCGCAGCCCTCGCCGACGCTATAACCAGTATCGGCAAGAGCTACGAGGTAAATCCCGGCGACGGCGCGTTCTACGGCCCGAAGCTCGACTTCCACATTCAGGACTCCCTCGGCCGCACATGGCAGTGCGGCACCATCCAGCTTGACTATCAGCTGCCGGGCCGCTTCAACCTCGAATACACCGGCGCCGACGGAGAGAAGCACTGCCCCGTCATGATCCACCGCGTCGTTTTCGGCTCGATCGAGCGCTTCATCGGCATCATCACCGAGCATTATGCAGGCGCGTTCCCCGTGTGGCTGGCTCCCGTGCAGGCCATGGTAATGCCCATCACCGACAGAGCTAACGACTATGCCGTTGAGCTCAAGAAGAAGCTCGACGCGGCAGGCGTGCGCGCGGAGACCGATCTGAGAAACGAAAAGATAGGCTATAAGATCCGCGAGGCTCAGATGCAGAAGCTGCCGTACATGCTTGTTGTAGGCGACAAGGAGAAGGAAGCGGGAACCGTTGCGGTGCGTACACGCGGCGGCGTGGACCTCGGCGCTATGCCTGTTGACGAGTTTATCGCAAAGATCACCGGCCAGATAAAGAGCAGAACAAACGAGTAATAAATAAAGTATAAAAAACACTTTTCCCCCACATACTACCGAAAAGTATGTGGGGGTGTTATTTTGAGCATAAATGCCAGAAAATCGGTGCTGACGATAGCGGCAGTGCTCGCGCTGAATATTCTTTTTGCAGCATGGAGCCAGTATGCAGCGGCCGACCTGTATAAAAAGGGATCAAGCGGAGCGACAGTGACGGAGATACAGACGCGGCTGAAGGCCTGGGGCTACTATACCGGCAGCGTCGACGGGACCTACGGCAGCCAGACGGAAAAGGCCGTCAGATATTTTCAGCAGTCGAACGGCCTGTCTGTCGACGGACAGGCGGGTCCGGAGACGCTTGCCGCTCTCGGACTGCCGGCAGGCTCAGGCTCCGGCGGCGGTTCCGGCTCATCCGGCGGAGGAAACTCGGGGGATGTCGATCTGCTGGCGCGGCTGATCTCGGCGGAGTCGCGCGGCGAGCCGTATGAGGGGCAGGTCGCAGTCGGCGCGGTGGTCCTCAACAGAGTGAACCACGCATCCTTTCCCAATTCGATCTCTGAGGTCATTTATCAATCCGGGGCGTTCTCCTGTCTTTATGACGGGCAGTTTGACCAGCCAGTGGCAGAAAGCTCATACAGAGCGGCGAGAGACGCGCTGAACGGCTGGGATCCGAGCAACGGCGCCATATACTATTTTAATCCTGCGACGGCGACAAGCTCATGGATATGGTCACGCCCGGCCATAGTCACTATCGGCAAGCACATGTTCTGCGCCTGAGGCTGCGCCGGGAGGCGGAAATACTGCGGATATATTTGCGCGGCAAACGTAAATATTGTTGAAATACAGGCGGGGCTGGGGTATAATCAAATACAATTATACCTTTGGGAGGGTACCATGGCATACTGCAACAAATGCGGTGCTTATATACCGGACGGACAGACGAAGTGCCTCGCCTGCGGCTACGAGGAGGCTGCGGAGGAAAAACAGAATACAGCTGCCCAGAGCCGCAGCTCATCCGCGGGTGAGCAGGACAGCGGCAAATACTATTCCTTCAGCAACGACGAGCTGCACCGCAAGCTGGAGGATCAGCGCAGAAAGCAGCAGGAGCAGAGCCGCAAATGGGCCGAGCAGGAGCATGAGAGACGCCGCCGTGCGGCAGAAGCCCGGCAGCAGGAGCAGGACGGACAGAGCATCGGCTATGACCGTGAGACCTTCGGAACCTATGAAACGAATGGAACGCAGGATAAGGAAAGCAGAACGTTTGGCGCGCTGTCATATCTGAGCATACTCTTTCTTCTGCCATACTTCCTCAGAAGAAATGATGAGTTCGCAATGTACCATGCAAAACAGGGACTCGTGCTGTTGGTGTTCGGCGTGCTGAGCGATATATTGAGCGCCATACCGGGAATAGGGTGGATATTCCCGCTGTTCAGAGTATACTGCATTTTTAAGGGGATGGGCAATGCGTCCAAGGGAATAAAAGCGCCTTTGCCCTATATAGGGAAATACGGAGAGAACATACGGCTGTAAGAGATACATACTGTAAAGGAAGATAATGCATGTTGTGGTATACATAACTAAAAAACCACAAGATTTAGACGCGAAAAAAAGTTCGAATTTTTTCGCAAAAAAGTGTTGACAACTGCCGCTTCCGGTGGTATAGTAACCAAGCACTCGAGAGAGTGACAAAAGTTTTCAAAAGAGGACAAAAAGATTTCAAAAAGAAATCAAAAAAACCTCTTGACAAATGAAAACTTCTGAGTTATAATAACAAAGCTGTCGCCG
>OIYO01000323.1_pt1 | contig 43419 bp, 38 predicted proteins | sample 1588191 | NCBI WGS metagenome assembly OIYO01 (sample SAMN03283275) | human gut metagenome | biome: human-associated habitat; material: feces | host: Homo sapiens | place: Peru | collected 2012 | reverse complement strand
GTCGGATTTACCTTTGAGGGACAAGAGTTCCCCACCGAGCCGAAAACTGCGTTTTACGATTATATTTACTGTAATGCGCTGTTCGAAAATCCAAGTCTTGCAAAGCTTCTTCTCTCTTACGATTCCTTTTCGGACATCGAATTCAATTCCGAGAGGAGTCTGAACTGTCAGGCGAGAGCGGCGGCGCTGTTTGTTTCGCTGAACCGTCGGGGAGATGCGGATAAGATAAAGAACTTCGACTCGTTCATTAAATTATCTGAGGATGCTTGATGCTAAAACAACCGAAAAAGAACTGCTCATTATGAATATCCTTGATATACTGAAGCGCTATGTTGACCCGACCCGGCTGTCGGAGCTGAACGCCTGCCTGCCAGAGCACCCGAAAAAGCTCCGAGCCACCGACTATGCCGACATCATCATCTGTGCACCTATTGCGTTCACGGAAAAGGGGCGGCTTTTAGAGTGTCTGTCCGGACATATGGCATACAACAAAGAATCCAAACTGATTCAGGATCTACGCAGGGAAAGTTATGAGGATGAAAAAAACAATCCGAAATCAACAGGATTTCAACAAAAAGAAAGCCCTGAGTCTCTAAGAAACTCAGGGCTTTCAAGGCATTGGCAGGGGCACAAAGACTCGAACTCTGGACACGCGGTTTTGGAGACCGCTGCTCTACCAACTGAGCTATACCCCTAAATGTTTAATTGATGTAACATAATGATTATATCACTTTTATAAGCGAAAATCAAGTGTATATTATGCATAATAATATTGCCGATTAAATATATATAATTGTTCGATTTATATCTGTTAAACGGTGAATAAGAGCTGCGGCATGCGACTACAATCAAAACAGATAAAAAGCAAAGAAATCGTCCTAAGCGAAATATACCCGTTCGAAAAAAATACAAAGCTTACACAAATGTAATACCAATTTTTTTGGTAAATAACTTGCACTTTTTTTCCTTACGTGGTATAATAAAGTATGGATGCTTCGGAGAGATGCCGCAGTGTACGATATCAGACGTTTGAGGTTTTTTATGAATTACAAAATGATTCCGAATATGATAACCTCTGTGAGACTTTTCGGGGCAATTATTTTGCTTTTCGTTCCGCCGATGACTGCACCATTCTTTGCGGTATACACGATCTGCGGACTTACAGATGCCTGCGACGGCTTTATTGCAAGAAAACTCGACGCGGTCACGGATTTCGGCTCAAAACTCGACAGTGTTTCGGATATTACATTTTATATTGTGATGATATCGCGTGTACTGCCGGAGTATTACAGCGTTCTGCCGCATTCGTATTGGTATGCGGTAGCAGCGGTACTGGTCGTCCGACTCGCTTCGTATGCGGTAAGCGCGATAAAGCAGCACCGCTTTGCTTCGGTGCATACCCTGCTCAATAAGGTAACCGGCGCGGGAGTGTTCTTTGCTCCGTACCTTGTCAACTGCTCATTCTTCACCGTTTATGCGATCGGCGTATGCTCGGTTGCGGCACTTGCGTCGACGGAAGAGCTTATCATGCACATAATCGGTATAAACGATTCGCTCGGGCTCTGGGATACACGGAACAGATAAGCAGACGAGATAATATCTCGGATAAACCATATATAGCATTTTTTTATTCCGGAGCAGCCTTCCCTGCTCCGGCTATATTATTCACTGCGTCATTTCGCCGGCAAATCCAAACTTCGGATATTATTTGCCAAGCCTTAAACTAACACCGATGTACAATACTCACTCGTATGCATCAACCGCATATATTAGACAGAGCAATATCAAAACGGCACGGCATAATTACGCAATATATAATCAAGACCTACGGAGGCGCACTTACGTCTCCGTAGGTCTCAAAATTATCGTGATTTGTTTTCCGCTGTCGGAGATCAGCCCTCGGATATCATCTTCATCAGACGAACGAGATCTGCGGTATTGACAGTACCGTCCGCATTTACATCGGGAGAGGAAGCCTCAATGCCAACGCCGTCGACCGCAATATACTTCATCAAGCGTACAAGACCCCTTGTATCAAGCGAGTCATCGCCGTTTACATCTCCGACATTGCAGAAAATATAGGTCGAAAAATGAGTCAGTTCAGCGATTACGAAATGTGAATCCTTATTGACTGAGTTCAGAGTAATCTCCGTGAGTTTTCCCTCTGAGTCTATATGAAACAGCTTGAGTCCGTCCATCGAAAGCGTCTCGGGAACAACGAAGGTCAGACTGACCGTACCGTCGGCAGGCTGAACCACTTCGCCGTTAAGCGTAGCGGTAATATCAAATACGACCATATTAGGTCCGGCAGTATTTGCGAGAGCCTTCTTTGCTGCCGCAACAACCTCATCGGAGGCGTGCTTGGCAGAAATGTGCGTACCGTCCGGGAAAGGAAGCGTCATGTCTGCATTGAGTACGATATCATCTTCACAGTCATATGTATACTCGGGCTTTGCCACAAGGTTCTCGCTCGGCAGCTCATCGAGCACCACGCAGCTGTTAACTCTCGTCAGAACATCGTCAAACGAAACATTTAGCTTGTAGTACTTATCGTACCAAACCTCTCCGTATGTTTCGCCATCTTCGATAAAATCGCCCTCCTGAATATAAACATCAAAGCTTCCGTTATCCTGCGGAATATATCCGTTTACTCTGAATGGTATTCCGCCTTTTCCGCGAAGCATATAAACATATCTGTTATTTTCGACATCGTAAACAAGCTGACTGTCCGGATCATTTTCTTTTTCGATCATATCTTTGAGAGTACCGTCAAAAGTAAACAGTCGATGTGCCACCGTCTCAAACTTATCTGCCGGATAAGAAATATCCAATCCGAGACCGTCCTCGACCGCATTAAACTTTCCATTCTCCCAGCGTCCCGTGGTGTAATCATCACCGTAGACCGAATCGTACTGGCAAAATGTCCAATATCCGATATCGTTTGAGTCTATGTCTGCCTTATTGCCGATCGACAAAACATATGCGATAAGATCATCAAACCTCAGGAACAGATTCTCTGCCGCGTCGACCGAGAATGCCCCTGCTGCGACAACAGTCAGTGACATAACAAGCGTAAGTAAAAATGATAATGCTTTCTTCATATTGGTATCTCCTGAATATATTATAATATTATAATATTGTAAATATATTAATGCATCGGTATGATACCGATGTACGATGTAATCACCCTTTGTCAGGCAGAAAAAAACTTCTGTATGTATTTACAATCGTGGAGTGCGTAATATGTTCTGAATTTTGAATTATCTACTACGGTATGATATCACGATAACTGTCATTTGTCAACTGCTCGGATAATTATTTTTTGATAAATCTCAGACAAATCATACGTAAAATCAGACGTATCATGTCAATTATAACCGAGCGGGAAGAAGCTATTTCCTATCGGGTATAGTATATAGAAAACTAATTTTTAAAATTTAAACCATTCGGAGCTCTTTCCGAAAAAACGACGACAAAGCACGATGCAATGCCGCCGTATAATACTATATCCGGCTGTTATGCCGACGCCGCGGCAGCTTGGCTGCGCGTGCTGCATTCCGCCGTTACGCCTTGCTTTTGTCTGCGAATACCTTCAGAAGATCGTATATGCCGCCTACCGGGTATAGCTCAGCGCCTTCGCACGCATGCGTTTTTTTCATGCTCAGACGCGGAAGTACGACCTTATCAAAGCCGAGCCGGCGAGCCTCGCCCACCCTTGCGTCGACATCGGAAATTCCGCGGCACTCGCCGCTCAGTCCTATCTCGCCCATTGCGATAAGACGGTCGTCTACCGGGATATCGCGCATACACGATATTAGCGCAAGACAGATGGCGGTATCGGCGGACGGCTCATCTATATGCAGACCGCCGACTACATTTATATAAACATCATATTTTGAGAACGGTATTCCGAGCCGCTTTTCCAGTACTGCGAGCAACAGATACAGCCGTGAATAGTCGATACCGTTGCTCGTTCTGCGTGGCACCGAAAAAACGGTCGGAGCGGCAAGCGCCTGCACCTCTGCTATTATCGGGCGAGTACCCTCTATTATGCACACAGCACAGTTTCCCGGCATTCCTGTAGGTCTGCCCTCGAGCATGGCGGCGGAGGGATTCGGCACTTCGAGGAGCCCCTGCGCGGTCATTTCAAATACGCCTATCTCATTCGTAGAACCGAAGCGGTTCTTTGCCGCACGAATGACGCGGTATGCCATCTGCTTTTCGCCCTCAAAGCAGAGCACGGCATCCACCATGTGTTCGAGAACCTTAGGACCTGCTATACTTCCCTCTTTGTTTACGTGACCGACAAGAATTATCGAGGTATCGCTCGACTTTGCATATGCGATAAGCGCCGCGGCAGTCTCGCGCACCTGCGTTACACTGCCAGAGGAGGAGCTTACGCGGTCGGAATACACCGTCTGAATAGAGTCTACTATCAGAATATCCGGCTTTATCTTCATGGATTCCTCGATAATCTTCTCAACGCAAGGATCGGTATAAATATACAGCTCGTCGCCGACCGTGCCGAGCCGCTGTGCGCGCAGCTTTATCTGTCCGCGCGATTCCTCACCCGAGATATACAGCACTCGTCTGTTGCGGCAAAGTATGTCGGATATCTGAAGCAGCAGCGTCGACTTGCCTATACCCGGCTCGCCGGTCAGCAGCACGACCGAGCCGCTGACTATTCCTCCGCCGAGCACACGGTCAAGCTCGCCCATTCCGGTAGCCGTGCGCATAAAATCGGGAACGGTAAGCTCGGAGAGGCGCTCCGCGCCGCGCTCGTCGGCAGCGAGCAAACCGACCCTACGACGCGGCGAAGCGGTCGGAGCGGCAGCAGCAGCCTCGACAGTCTCCTCCATGGTGTTCCACGAGCCGCAGCCGGGACATTTGCCGAGCCATTTCGCGCTTTTATATGAGCATTCGGAGCAGATATATATCGTTTTCGGACCTTTCATTTATACTTCCTCTTTTATCAAGTATCATAGTTGGATACGGTGCGTCACCGTTTTTCATCAAGGAATATGATAATACATTCATCCCGCTTTGTCAAGATAATCAAGCAGCGAGGAGCATATTACGAGCGCAAGCGCCTGACGGTACTCGGCGTGTGACAGCATTGCAGCCTCGCCGGCATTGGAGAGAAAGCCGCACTCGACAAGCACGGCGGGAGAGCGGATTCGGTCAAGCACATAGATATTACTGCCCGCCTCCTTGAGCGGGCGCTCGTTCCACGGCTGAAGCTGCGCGCGCACACCGTCGCGTATTGCGGATGCGATGCTCTTGCTCGCCGGGTGATTCGGCGAATAATAGAGCTGAACTCCGTGAACGGATGCCGAAGGAAACTTATTCATATGAATACTGACAAACAGTGCATCCGGGTTTGCGCTCGCTATCTCGGTGCGTGCGCGCAGATCGCCTGATTTTGCGCTCGGCGCGCCCTCCCACGTCAGCATGCTGTCGTCGCTGCGTGTCATTATTACATCATAACCCGCAGCGCACAGCATGTCGCGCAGTGTAAGCGACAGCTCGAGGTTCAGCTCCTTTTCGAGCAGACCGCTGTCAGACACCGCACCGCCGTCGCCTCCGCCGTGTCCGGCATCGACTATTATCTTCTGCCGCCCGGGATTATACGCCGCGCGGCTTTCCGTGCTGACCTTTACGAACTGAAAAACAGCGCTGAGTACCGCCGCAACAGCCATAAGAATAATTATGAACACAAAATATTTCACGGCATACCATACCGCTTGCCTTGTGGGACTGACTGACATTAAAATCACCCGCCGTTTTCTGTTATATTGCGGCGACAGCAATCGCCGGAGTATGCGATAACGATATGTTTATCACACATAATCCGACTATCGCACATGAAGGCCGAACCTGCACCGACAGCCGAAAGGAATATGCCGCGCGGATATTATCACCGCATACCGATTATCAGATATATATGAATCAGGCGGCAAAACTATGACGCGCGGCGGCGCCGAACGGGAATGTATCACGATATGGCATTTTTTTCTCGAAAAATCGAAAAAAAATATCTTTACCCCCTTGACTTTGAGTAAACTCCAAGGTATATAATATACTAAGTAAAGGAGTGACATGTATGACGATAAAGGATGTCGCCGATAAATTCGACATAAGCTGCGACATCCTGCGGAACTACGAGCGCGTCGGCATGATACCTCCGGCAGCCCGCACACCGTCCGGCATCCGCGGCTTCGGCGAGCAGTATCTCGGCCGGGTCGAGCTCGTGCTGTGCATGCGCGGCGCGGGGCTGCCGATATAGGCCATAATAGAGTATGTCACGCTCTTCCGTATGGAAGACGGCACCCTCGGCGCACGTCTCGAGTTGCTGCGCGAGCAGCGTGAGGAGCTTTTTGAGAAAAAGTCTGCGATAGAGTCGACCATCGACCGCCTCAGCGACAGGATAGAGCATTACGAGCGCGCAATTGAAACCGATCTCCTCTCGTGGAACGACGGAAAGTGCGATGTCAGCCATCTCACAGCATCGGACAAAAAGAAGTAATATAGGTATCGCCCGCGCGAACATATGCTGCCGCAGACGGAAAACATTCAAATGTAAATCAAAAAAATTATAAGTAAGGAGAAAAAGTCATGAGAAAGAATTTCGGAGCTAAGCCTTTATCCTATCCGCAGCCGGTATTTATCCTTGCCGCATACGGCGAGGACGGCACGCCCTGCGCTATGAATGCTGCATGGGGCGGAATCAGCGAGGAAAACGAGCTGTCTATGTGCATCAGCGCCGGACACCGCACGACTAAGGACATTCTTGCGCGCCGCGCTCTCACCGTCAGCATGGCTGATGCAGAGCATATGGAGTCATGCGACTATGTGGGCATCGTTTCCGGCAATAATGTCCCCGACAAATTCGCCCGCGCGGGCTTTCACGCACAGCGCTCTGAGTTTGTAGACGCACCGCTGATCGAGGAGCTGCCTATCGCGCTCGAGTGCCGACTCAAGAGCTATGACCCTCAGACGTGCCGCATGGTATGCGAGATAGTCAACGTATCGGTAGACGAGCGTGTGTTTGATGAAAACGGTGCGGTCGATGTCTCTAAGGCACGCCCGATAACCTTTGACCCGTTCAACAATAAATATGTTGTACTCGGCGATACCGTCGGTACGGCATTCCGCGACGGAAAGGCGCTCAAATAGTTATGCAGCACCACGCCCGACCGGAGAGCGGGGATAAGATCCGCCGCCGAAAAAAACTTCCGACACGGAGACAGCCAATGAATAAGATTTTTGTTGCATTTGCAATTATCGCCGCAATGCTGCTCGCTCTTACCGCCTGCTCAGGGAAAGGCGCAGAAGAAACAAACGCCGAAAGAACAGCGCCTCTGTCGACATCAAGCGTTATCGCAGAGCCGGAGAACGGAGCGGAGAGTTCGACGGAGGCAGAGCTTGTACCGGAGAACAGCGCAGTACCCGTATACATCCGCATAGGCGATACGGTGCTGACGGTATTGCCGTCCGGAAACAGCTCCGCAGATGCGCTCATCGCATTGCTCGAGCGCGGAGACATTGCTCTCGATATGCGGGATAACGGCGGCTTTGAAAAAATCGCGGAGCTTGAGCGCAGTCTGCCGACAAACAACATACCGCTTGCCGCAGGACCCGGCGACCTAATACTGTACAACGGAAATACAGTATGCCTGTATTACGGAGAAAACATGTACAGCCTGACACGCCTCGGAAAGATACAGAACACCGACGAGGAGACTCTGCGCTCGCTGCTCGGAGACGGGGATGTAAGCATCACGTTTTCGCTGAAAAAATAACTGTGCGGAGCGGCAACTGCCGTGCGATACCGTTGCACCGAGACGGTTATACCCGAGATGCCTATGATACCGCGCGGTACTTTTTTGCCATGGGGATAAGCGGACGATCACATCATATAGGAGAGACAACGTGACCGGCTTTGAAAGCAAAAAGCGCTATTTCGGCTTCGGCTGTATGCGTCTGCCGATGAAAGGCGCAGAGGCGGACTACAATGAGTTCACACGGATGGTCGATATGTATATGGATGCGGGCTTCAACTACTTTGATACCGCACGCGTCTTCCTTGAGGGGCAGAGCGAAACTGCCGTCCGCGACTGCATCGACGGATGTCCGAAGCACATCAGCATTCCGGACCTCTTCTCCTGCCTGAATGCAATGGAGATACATCACAGCCATAACAGTAAGTACTACTATGATGAGGTCTACACAAAACGCAACGGAAAGGCGAGCGACTGCATCAAATGCGGTCGCCGCGAACGCTCCTGCCCGCAGCATCTGCATATACGCGAGCTGCTGCAAAAGGTTGCTGCTGAATTTGAAAAGCAGCAGTAAGACCGCAAAGCCTAAGTTAAACCTTTCAATCGAATAACTAAAAGCCTATCGGCTGTCGCGCTGCGACGGTCGGTAGGCTTTGGCTTTTCTGATACGTGCGCCGTTTTACGGCAGCTGAGAATTATAACCGGTACATCGGCTTTTGATTTTCGGATATTGCGCCGCTTTCTTTAGTTTTAGGCGCGCTATGCGAGCAAGTACTCATGCAAGCAAACGCGTTTACGCATTTGCCGCCTTCAGTGCTTTCTGCTATCGCGTTTTGTCTTGATGCCGAGCATTCCCAAGATGCTCTTTCCCTTGATAGCGATATAATATCCGAGACCGGATATTGCGATTATCGGAAGCGGGAGAAACGCAAGCACTATCGGATTATAGGGAGAAAAGTTATATACGATACCCATAAACATCGGCTGAAGCGCACGGCAGACAGCGTTCGGCACAGCGTAGAGATTTGCAGCCCATGAAGCCGAGTGGTCGTAGGCGACGATAGTATGCGGTATGCGGTCGGCTGCCGCGATGCAGAAATAACCGATAACCGTGAGCAGTCCCGAAAGGATATTGAGTATGTTCGCACAGAGCGAGACGAGCAATCCCTTGTACGGCTGATACTCTATTCTGCCGCCGTCGAGCTTTATCTTGTCGTGCGCGCCGAGATCCCATCCTACCGTATACTCAAGAAACATATAAAACAGCACCGAGAATATACTTGCCGCGAGGAAAAGGCGGTTATTCTGGTTCGTTGCCATCGAGAGCATGAGACCGAAGAATATCATACCTATCTGATTCACGATCATCTTTACTATCACGGAGCGGTTGTCTTTTATAAAATGCAGCATAATTTCCTATCCTATTTCATTTCTGTACCGTTAGTACCGTTATCTTATACCGCATTTATTAACTGCATAAGAAAAATAAAAAAAGTTTACACTTTATATACCAAATAGACGCTCTGACACGAAAAAATGAGCATAATAAATCTCCCTGCATAGACCGGCGAGGAAATGAAGTGCTTCCGAAGATAGCGATTCGGCAGTCTCGTGCCGAAAAGCGTAATCGGATTCATATTCCGCCATATGCAGGGAGATAATAATATCAAATATTAACCCGCAATAAAGGCAAAGCGAAGCGGTCTGTCAAAGCATTGACAGCGCCTTTGCAATCGCGGCATATACGCGCTCGCACGAGTCGATATCCATCCGCTCGGACGGAGTATGGATATCGAAGATATCCGGTCCTATCGAGATGCACTCTATATGCCTGCCGCATTCGGTCTCGCTTCTGCCCGCTATAACGCCGCACTCGAGTCCGGCATGAATAGGCTTGACCTCCGGTGCAAGGTACTCGGGATTTACCGCAAGGAACGCCGAGATATAGCTGCGCTGAAGCTCGGTATCATATACCGGCGACCAGCCGGGATACCTGCCGAGCTCGGTAAGCTGAGCTCCGATAAGGCGGCAGAGGCGCAGCAGCTGCGTACGCATGTGATCCTGCATGCTCTCATCCGAGGAGCGGTACATCAGTGTGATAACTATATCGCCGTCCGCATCGACATGAGCAGAGGCAATATTCGCAGATGCCTCGACAAATGCTGGGTCGGCGCAGGAACGGCGTGTAACGCCGCAGGGCGCAAGCGCGAGCAGCGAAAGCAGATTTGAGGTGCTCTTAAAGGTAAGCATACGACTCTCGGTCAGCTTTGATGCCTTGGTACATTCAACACGCAGATAGCCTCGTTTTTCCTCCGGCGGCAGCTCGGCGCGGACGGCATCGAACAGCTGCTCGAGCTGAGAGGTAACAAACGGCTCATCGGACACGGCGATGCGGGCGCTGAGCTCGCACGGAATGGCATTTGAGACCGAGCCCGAATTTATCGAAACGAGATTAAAGGGCGAACGCTCATACAGCTCGGCAAACAGTCTGCCGAACAGACGCAATGCATTTACACGCGAGCGGTCGATATCGCCGCCGGAGTGTCCGCCGGAAAATCCGCCGATATTAATATCGAGCACGCGTCCGTACAGCTCGACACGCTCGGGCTTGAGCCTGACGGTATAATCGGCAGAGCCGACACAGCCGTTGACCACAAGATGCTCCTCCTCGGAATCGAGGTTTATCATCTTATCGGCAGAAAGGAGCGATACATCAAAGCCGAGCGCGCCCACAAGCCCCGTCTCCTCGCCTACGGTAAACAGACATTCGAGCGGCGGGTGCACGAGCGAGTGATCGTCAAGAAGTGCAAGCATCGTCGCAACGGCAAAGCCGTCGTCACCACCGAGCGTTGTACCCTCAGCCGAGAGAAAACCGTTCTTCTCGACCAGGCGCAGCGGCTCTGCTGTAAAGTCGTGACTTACCCCCGCACGCGCGACACACACCATATCGAGGTGTCCCTGAAGCAGGACGGCGGAATGCGTCTCATAACCGCTGCTCGCAGGCTTTTTGATAAGGACATTATTCATTTCGTCGCGATAGCATTCAAGACCGCGCGACGCGGCAAAGGCAGACACGTAGTCGGCAGCTCCGCTTTCATTTCCGGAGCCGCGAGGTATCTGCGAAAGCTCCTCGAAAAAATGAAAAAAGTTCTCGGGGTTTCTTCCGTGAACGATATACTCCATAATATAAGCATCGCCCCGCACAGCGAGACTCTCCCTCCGAAAATATATGGTTCGGCATACATCTGTCCGCACATCTGCGCATCCGCTGAATTCCAGAACCGTTCTCCACATTACCGAAATGCGCTTGAGACGGTCAAGACCGAACCCACTAAAAATATTATACTACATTACAGAAGAAAATGTATGTATTTTTTTTGAACATATTACATAAACTGATAATTTCCTATTTGCCGCGTCGCAGCGAGGCTTTTCGGGCGAGATGAAATCGAGAGAAATTTTGCATGACATAGAATCACACCGCACGTAAAAACTATGCTTGTGCAGCATGACTGCACAAAAAATCGACCGCAACGCGGTCGAGTCAAGGACGGAAAAGCATAGTGAACTATGGTAACATCTGCAAAAAAGCAATTTTATCCGCCGTCTCTGCCGTTCTGCTGCTCAGCGCTCCGTTATCCGCCGCAGCTGCCGGCGGCGATGGTTCGAGACTGACTGTCGGGCTGTCAGAGAGCGCCGATATAACCGAGATGAAGGTCTATCCCGGCGGTCAAACCTTCGGCATAAAGCTGCAGACCGACGGTGTGCTCGTCGTCGGTGTAGGAGAGGTCAGCGGTCCCGGCGGCAACGTTACTCCTGCGGCGGATGCCGGAATAAAGGCAGGCGATATCATTACCGCAGTCGGCGATGAGCCCGTAGACAGCATCCTGTCGCTTAACGAGCGCATATCCGAGTCTGAGGGTAAAAGTACACTTGTCACATTCGAGCGCGACGGCATTTCACACACTGTATGCCCTATCCCGGTTGACGACGGAAAAGGTTATAAAATAGGCGTGTGGGTGCGGGACAGCACAGCAGGTATCGGCACACTGACCTATATCATTCCCGAGACGCTCGCCTTCGGCGGGCTCGGTCACGGAATATACGACAGCGACACCGGAATCCTTATGCCGATGAAGCGCGGATGCGTTTCCGATGTCATACTGACCGGAATAAAAAAAGGTAAGGCAGGCGCGCCCGGCGAGCTGCAAGGCTATTTCGGCACGGCATGCTCGGGCACGGCGCTATCCAACACCGACAGCGGTGTTTACGGTATTTTCTCGCTCGCGCCGAGTGGCAGTGACAAGCTGATATCACTCGCGCCGGAGGAGGATGTCGAGATAGGCAATGCCGAAATAATCTGCTCTGTCGAGGGAAGCGCTAAACGCTATAAGGCAAAAATAAGCAAACTCGACACAAGCGGGGAAGAAACACGCAACTTCATTATCGAGATAACCGATCCCGCGCTGCTCGAGATAACGGGAGGTATCGTACAGGGAATGAGCGGCAGCCCGGTGATCCAGCACGGAAAACTCGTAGGTGCGGTAACACACGTTATGATAACCGATCCGACAAAGGGGTACGGTATTTTTATCGAACGGATGATACGCGGATGCGATTCGCTGTTGGCGCCCTCATTCGCCGCAGCCGGCTAAGACATCACGGGGCACCGGAAAAGCACGAAACGAAAGCGACGCTCTGACCTTTTCTCTACCCGGTTCAGACGCTGAAAAAAAGCAAGACAACACAGACTGCTCGGTGCATTTGAACAAATATGTTCTTCATCCCGACGCAAAAAGAGCGAGGCAGCGCCCCGCTCTTTTAATACATATTACCACCGCACGGCAGCACTGCATACGGCAAATATTATTTTTGAATCCACTCAAAATCACCGGTGAGCAGCGTTACCTTATCCGTACCGACGGTGAGCATTCCTCCGCCGGTGTGACCTATGGAATCATGCTCGTCGTTTATATCTATCTTAACGTCGCACGGCAGCACGGTGGTTATCAGCGGAATATGACCGGCAAGAACGGCAAGATCTCCGCCCGCACCGCGCAGACTGATTCCGTAAACATCACCACGAAATATCTCACCGTCAGGAGAGGATATCACAAGCGTAAACTGCTTCATTTTGCAAGCCCCTTAGCCTTTTCGACAGCCTCGTCGATAGTTCCGACAAAGAGGAACGCCGACTCCGGCAGATCATCGTGCTTACCCTCGATTATCTCACGGAAGCCGCGAATAGTCTCGGACAGCGGAACATACACTCCGGGAAAGCCGTTGAACTTCTCGGAGACGTGGAACGGCTGCGACAGGAAGCGCTGTATCTTTCTCGCTCTGCCGACGAGCAGCTTGTCCTCGTCGGAAAGCTCGTCCATACCCATGATAGCGATAATATCCATCAGCTCGCGGTAGCGCTGAATTATGCGCTGGACCTCACGCGCGGTATTATAGTGCTCCTCGCCGAGAATATCTGCCGAAAGGATGCGGCTTGTCGACTCGAGCGGATCAACTGCGGGATAGATACCCTGAGATGCTATCGAACGCGAAAGTACCGTTGTGGCATCAAGATGCGCAAAGGTCGTTGCGGGCGCAGGGTCGGTCAGATCGTCGGCAGGGACATATACTGCCTGAATACTCGTGATAGAGCCGCGCTTTGTGGAGGTGATACGCTCCTGAAGCGCGCCCATCTCGGTAGCAAGCGTAGGCTGATATCCGACCGCAGAAGGCATTCTGCCGAGCAGCGCGGAGACCTCGCTTCCCGCCTGAGTAAAGCGGAAGATATTATCTATAAAGAGCAGCACGTCCTGACCCTCAACATCACGAAAATACTCCGCAACGGTGAGACCGGAGAGCGCGACACGCATTCTCGCTCCGGGCGGCTCGTTCATCTGACCGTAGACAAGCGAGGTATTCTTGATAACCCCCGACTCGGTCATTTCGTTGTATAGGTCGTTACCCTCACGGGTACGCTCGCCGACACCGGTAAAGACCGAGAGTCCGCCGTGCTCCTTGGCTATGTTATTGATAAGCTCCATGATAAGCACGGTCTTGCCGACGCCTGCGCCGCCGAACAGTCCGATCTTACCGCCCTTCGCAAACGGGCAGATAAGGTCAATGACCTTGATACCTGTCTCGAGCACCTCGGTAGAGGTAGAGAGCTCATCGTACGACGGAGCAGCGCGGTGAATGGGACTGCGATTCGCGGTTTTCAGCGGCTCGCCCTCGTCTACGACATCACCGAGCACGTTGAGAATGCGTCCGAGCGTCTCTCTGCCGACCGGAACGGTAATCCCTCTGCCGGTATCAAGCACCTCGGTTCCCCTCGTAAGTCCGTCGGTAGAAGCCATTGCTATGCAGCGAACGGTATTATCGCCGATATGCTGCGCGACCTCGACGGTCAGCGTCTTATCGCCTATCGGCATTGTAAGCGCATTATATATATCGGGCAGCGAACCCTCGTCGTCAAAGCGAACATCGACGACAGGTCCCATTACCTGAGTAACTACGCCCTTGCGAGATTCTGCCATAACATATCTCCTTACGGTATTTTTCGTATAATGCGGAAGCAATGCTCCCACACAGAGCGTTTGCCGATCGGTATCATGCGGCACTTTTATGCCGCGGCAAACGGTAAATAATAATGATCAAATAATTCGAGCCGAACGGGTCGGATCTGCCTCAATCGCCGCTGCCTGCAACGATCTCGGTAATCTCCTGAGTGATCGCGCTCTGACGTGCGCGGTTATAGCTGAGCTGAAGGTCGGATATCATCTGCTTTGCGTTCTTTTCGGCAGAGTCCATCGCCATCCGGCGAGCTGCGACCTCACTTGCAAAGCTCTCCTTAACTGCGGCATATATCTTGCCGGCAACATACTCCGAGACTAGCGTATTCAGCACGGCAGCGCCGTCCGGCTCGTAGAGCACACAACCGCCGCGCCTCTCGGCACGGTCGGGCGACAGCGGAAGCAGCAATTCGGTGCACGCCACCTGCTTCATCATTGAAACAAAAGAGGTAGAAACTACCCACAGCCTCGAGCATTCACCGGAGGTGAACTCCTCGCATATCCGCTCTGACAGCGCGCGGACCTCGGCATATGTTATACGCTCGGATGAGGCAAAGCTCTCACGTGCGGCATCGTTTCCGCCGTCGCCCTCTTCGTTCACAGAGCCCGCGCTGTCGGAGTATCGGTCGCATGCGCGCTTTCCTATCGGAATAACGCGGTTCTCTGCGCCGCGAGCGTTAATCTCAGCAAGCAGCGCATCACATACACGAAATGCATTTGTGTTATAGCCGCCTGCAAGACCGCGGTCACCGGCAATAACTATCACCGTCTCCGGCGCGCCGTCACGGGGTGTCATATACGGTGTACGGCGGCACTCCGGTGACGACGCGAGAGTTTGCACAGTATCTTCGAGAGCGGCGGCGTACTGCCTGCCGTTCTGCATCGCCGTGCCCGCGCGGCGTATTTTGGACGATGCGACAAGCCCCATAGCGCTTGTCAGATGCAGTGTCGAGTCAACACTCTTTATTCTTGCCCGAAGATTCTTGATATCTCCGCCCATAGTACTCACCTCTGCATGGAAGCAAGAACGGCACGGAGCGTCTCGACATCCTCTTCCTCAAACTTACCCTCGGTCACGCGGCGCAGGAATTCGGGTGCGTCGGTGCGGAGCTTCTCGTACAGCCGCTCCTCGTAATTATGCACCTCTGCGACCGGAACATCGCTTAGATAACCGTTGACAACCGCATATACGATAGCCACCTGACAACCGACGTGTACGGGTGAATTACGTCCCTGCTTGAGTACCTCGACGATACGCTCGCCGAGCGCGAGACGGGATTTTGTATCTGCGTCGAGGTCGCTGCCGAACTGTGCAAACGACTGCAGCTCGCGGTACTGCGAATAGAGCAGCTTAAGCGGTCCCGAGACCTTCTTCATCGCCTTGAGCTGAGCGCTGCCTCCGACACGCGATACCGAGATACCGGGATTTATAGCAGGCATAACGCCAGAATGGAACAGCTCGGTCTCGAGGAATATCTGACCGTCGGTAATAGAAATTACGTTTGTCGGGATATAAGCCGAAACATCGCCCGCCTGAGTCTCGATTATCGGCAGTGCGGTTATCGAGCCTCCGCCGTACTCCGGAGCAACGCAAGCGGCACGCTCGAGCAGGCGCGAATGGAGATAGAATACGTCTCCCGGATAAGCCTCTCGTCCCGGCGGACGGCGGATAAGCAGCGAGAGTGCGCGGTAGGCGACGGCATGCTTGCTCAGATCGTCATAAACGATGAGCACATCTCTGCCCTGCTCGCGAAAATACTCCGCCATAGCGCAGCCCGCATACGGTGCTATATACTGCAGCGGTGCACTCTCGGAGGCACCGGCGGCAACAATGATGGTATACGGCATCGCGCCCGCAGCCGCAAGCTCATTCTGAATTTTGACGACAGATGTATTCTTCTGTCCTATCGCAACATAGATGCATATAACATTCTGATCGCGCTGATTGATAATGGTATCAATAGCTATCTCTGTCTTACCCGTCTGGCGGTCTCCGATGATAAGCTCACGCTGTCCGCGTCCTATCGGTATCATGCTGTCGATAGCCTTAATACCCGTCTGCAGCGGCACCGATACACTCTTTCTCTTGATTATTCCGGGCGCCTCAGCCTCTATCGGGCGGGTCTCTGTTGACTCAATATCGCCCTTGCCGTCGATGGGGTTTCCGAGCGGTCCGACGACTCGTCCGAGCAATCCCTCACCTACGGGAACCGAAACGACACGTCCCGTGCGGCGGACCCTCGAGCCTTCGCGTATGGAGTTCTTATCGGACAAAACGGCTACCGAGACCGTCTCGGTCTCGAGGTTCTGCGCCATGCCGTAGCTGCCGTCGTCAAATTCGAGCAGCTCGCCTGCCATGCAGCCGGTCACACCGTAGACACGCGCGATGCCGTCGCCGACAAGTACGACGGTACCCGTCTCGGACATCTCGACATGCGACTCGTATTCCTTTATCTGCTGTTTTATTATGCTGCTGATTTCATCAGGTCTTGAATTCATCTGCTGATCTCATCCTTTCGGAAGCACAGCGGGCATCATCTGCCCGAAATGCTCTCTCTGATATCGTGTAGTCTGCCCGACAGCGTTCCGTCTATTAGAGTATCTCCCACGCGGACGCGCACGCCGCCGATCAGCGACGGGTCAAGCTCGGTGCGAAGCGAAATATGCTCGCCCGTTTTTTTCTCAAGCGCCGAGCGCAGCCGCTCGAGCTGCCCCTCTGTAAGCGGAACGGCGCTGGTAACGACCGCCACCGCAGTACGCTGACGCTCGCGCAGAAGAATATCATATTCCTCGACGCAGCGCGGAAGCATTTCAATCCTGCCGCGCTCGGTCAGCAGCGAGAGAAAATCACGCACGACCTCCGGCACGGCATCGCCTATCGCCTCCCTGAGCATTTTTGTACGCTCCGAGGACGGGATCGACGGCACCGACAGCAGCTGCGGATATCTCGCATCGGCAAATATCACCGTCTGCGCGGTATGCAGAGCGTCGCCGTACTCGGTCTCCTTGCCGCTCTCGCAGGCAAGCTCAAACAGCGCTGCGGCATATTCCTTTTCTGTACTTGTCATATCGTTCTCCGATCGGTTATCGGTTATAGAGCGGTCAAAGGCAGTACCGTACAGCTGCTCCGGCGCATTTCATCTGCGCATAGCAGTTGTTATATATTGCCGTAAAACCGCGACACGTGAAAGAAAGAACCGAATTTTATTTACGGTCGTTTTCGAGGTCGCCTATAAAATCGTCAATGAGCTTCTGATGGTCGCCCTCGTTTATCTCTCTCTCGAGCAGCTTTTCCGCAAGACAGCCGGATACATCTACTATCTCCTCGCGGATCTCACCCTGTGCCTTCTTCTTTGCAAGGCTTGCCTCATCCTCTGCCTCGCGGATAATTCCGCCCGCACGCTCACGCGCCTCGGCGATTATCTCGCTGCTGCGCGTCTGAGCCGCGCTTGTTGCATCGCGAACGACAGCGGCTGCCTCTGCATCCGCATCACGGAGCTTATTCTCCCACTTCATGCGGCTCTCCTCGGCGATGCCGGAGGCATTGCGCGCATCCGAATACTCCTTTTCTACTGCGGCGCTGCGCTCGGCAAGCACCTTTTTGACCGGCTTATAGAGGAATTTCTTCAGCACGAAAAAGAGGATTATCAGATTGCACAGAGAAACGACTATCTGCCATATGTTTATAGATATGACCTCAAGCGTTTGGGTCTCCATAATTTTTGCCACGACCGATGCCGGAGCAGCGGTCGATTCCTTTCTCAGGTATTACGCGGCGGCAACCGCAAATGAACAGGTGCTGCGGCTGCTTACGCCGCGCTGCACCTCATCTCCGTCCGTCTCGACCGTGCCTATGCGAGGCAGTCGAGAGCACTCAGGCAGCTCAGCCGAGCTTAGCCATTGTGTTTACGAGGATATCTACAAATCTGCCGGGTGCCATGAAGATAAGAAGTATCGCAATAACGAGCGCATAAAGACCGGTGGTCTCGGCAATTGCACAACCCATGAGCATGGTGGTTGTTACCGAGCCCTTGCTCTCAGGCTGACGACCGATTGCTTCGCAAGCCTTAGCGACAGCATTTCCTTCTCCGATACCCGGTCCGATACCTGCAATCATTGCAAGTCCTGCACCGAGTCCGCAGCAACCGAGAATAATACCTATAGCGAGTTCCATTTTAATTTCCTCCGATTTTTAAAGGTTTTGATGGATGTTTATATTAACAGGCAAGCACTGCTTGTCCCGTTTTGCATTTAACGAGCTGCACGGCAGGCAGTCGACGGACGGCTTGCGCCGCGGCGAATACAAACCGCAGATGCTGAGATGAGCCGAAATGCTGTGAAGCGCTCAAATACACTAATGAAATACTCATGTGGCTTATTTGAGCAACATCATTACACAAGTGCTCAGCGCTTTGCCTTAGCCGCCTTGCGCGCACGTCGGCGTGCATATTCGTCGGCGGGAAAGCCGTTGGTTATATACAGCATTGTCAGCATTGCGAAGATAAACGCCTGCAGGCAACCGCTGAAAATGTCGAAATATACCGAGAGCACGGCGGGTATACCGATGCGGAAGAGCGGGAACGATGCGAGCGCACCGGGCAACCGTCCGAGCACAATGCTCGACAGTCCGCCGAGTCCCGCAGCGACAAGCACCGAAATTACCGAACCGGAAAGCACATTTCCGTAGTGACGAAACGACATAGAAACCGGTGTCGCAATCTCGCTTATTACGTTAAGCGGGGTGAGCGGGATTGGGTCGGCAAAGCTCTTTAGGTAGTTGAGCGGCCCCGCCTTCATCTTATAGTGCGTTATCAGAATAAACACGAGCAGCGCCCACCCTGCGACAATATTAAGATCCGAGGTCGGCGGGTACAGACCGAACAGAGTCAGCAGACTTGAGAGCGCCGACAATGCCATAATTGCCGCCACAAAGGGAGCAAAGCCGTCAAAATACGGATCCATATTCGTGCGGACGAGATTTTCGGTCGTTTCGACTATCCACTCCGCGATGAGCTGACGGCGGGTGGTCGGCTTTGACTTGATGCCGTGTGTGATAAACAGGCAGAACCAGAAAACAACGAGCACTACGGCGAGCGAATTGACCTGCGATTCGGTTATCGGGAACGGCTGAATAGGGGTATCAAGCGTAAAGTATATCCGCGCTCCGGTTATCTGTATACCCTCGCTCGCGGGCGTTGTCAGGATATACAGAGTTATCAGCCCCGCTATCGGCAGGATCATAAGTATTATCAGCAGCACATCGACAAAAATGAATGCCGCAGATCTTTTCTTCATTATATCATCTCCCGTATACGGAAATTCGTCAAAATTCGACGATTACAGACAGACCGAATCCGATCTGCCGATCCTCCGCTATCACTAAGGAAGGCGGATGCCGATCAGTCTGTGTGACCGAACAAAGGACGTATAAAAAGCGCTATCTTGAGCAGGAACAGCGGAAGTATAGTCGAAATAACATTGAAGCACGGAACAAGTGCGCCGAGCACGACAACACCTGCAACAAGCAGCATGCGCAGCAGCCATGAAACGCGAACGCGGCGGTGCATGGACTTATCGTCCATACCGACAGCCGACTGAACGGTAACTCCCATGAGGAAGAAATTCAGTACGGAGACGGCAGTGCCGAGCAATCCTCCGAGCAGCACAGATGTGCTCCATTTTCCTATCAGCAGAAAAACGAGACACACAACAGCCGTCATTGCGGTGACGCAGAGCGCTATATACGCAGTCTCGCGCAGCACGGTGCGGTCAATCTTTTTCATACAAGGTATCTACCCTTTCCGTAAGCGGTACTGTATCCAAGCGGTCATACCGAATTCCGTCTTTTTTCCGAGTTCGACCGACCGTCCGACATTCTTCAAACGCAGGACACACGGCGGCACATATCGGCTGTACGGGAACATCCGCGTTTACTTTGTCGATTATATCATATATGTTGTTTACAATAAAGACATTTTTTGTCTTATAATGTGTCCCAAATGTAAACAATCGCTTGATTGGATAAAAGAAGCGGCGGATTGCATTATTCGGTACATTGATACTCTCAGAGGCGATCAAACGCAACTCGGATATCACGCAGATAAGCACATCGGCGCAGTTCCGTCTCATATATCTTCTATACCGAAATACCGTCGCTTCTATTTATCAGCTTTGCCCACGTAAGATTAAGTAAACATAAAAAAAGAGCCCCGCCGCTTACATGCGGCGAAGCTCCCCTGCACTTCTGCGATGCCGATATTCTTATTGTCTTATTGAGTGTACCGGCGCGCTTGCGCTGTGCGCGTCGTGTGTGCTGTGTCGGCTTATTTGCGGCTCTTCTGAGCCGCTGCGGCAAGAGCCTTATTGCGTCGGCTGACCTTACGGTCGACGCGGTGAAGAATATAATCCGCACCGACCTCTGCACTGTGACCGAGATTATAGAAGTATTCCTGCTTCATCTCGTGAATATGGTCGCGGTAGCTGTCCTGATTTTCGAAAAGCTCGGCGACTACATCTCCGACCGAGGCAACATCGCTCTTTTCTATGCATCTGCCTATCTCGGTTCGTGCGGTGATATCGAACGGAGTAAACGGTATCTTGTCATAATCGCGGTTGACGACCTTCATCTCAGTATTGATAAAGAGTGTAGGCTTATCGGTAGTGAACGAGAATTCATAAGCGATACTCGACCAGTCGGTTATCACGAGGTCGGCGGTATAGACCGTTACGTTTGACGAAAAGTCGGTCTCTATCGTAAAGTCGTCCGAGAAACGGTCGCGGTACTTCTCAAGTATCTCGCGCATCTTGAGCGGGAAACGGCGGACATACTGCGGGTGCGGTCGGATAACTATGCGGTATCCCTTGTTATAAAGGCCCTCGACAAGTCCGTCAAGACAGGAGTCCATAATATTGTCATACTGCCACGACGGTGCGATAAGAACGGTTTTCTTTCCGTTTTCGGTCTTGTCGCACGCCTCATAGGCGGCTATCATGTTGTCGATAAGTCCGTAGCCGTACTCGACTATGCGCTTCTTCTTTGTATGGCGCAGGCGCTCCATTGCGCGGACCTCGATGGCCTGCGGACGAGAAACGGCAAACACGGTATTGAATGCATCAAGCGCACCGGTACGGTAGGTAAGGTTTAGCGAGGTACAGCCGTGGTCGACATAGACATATTCGATATTCGGCTTAACGCGCGAACGCTTGATGTGGTACTTTTCAAGGTCGGGCGTCGTCATTATAACGATATCGCACTCGAGCTTCATCATAAGCGAGATAAGCCGCGTCTGGTCGACATAGTATGCGCGGAGCATAGGATCGTTTTTCTTGAAGATAGCATCGGCGGGATCGCTCGTTACGTAGTGAACGGTGTATTTTGCGCGGCGTAGCAGCTCCTCGACGATATTGCCGAGATACTTATAATAGCCGCTGCCCTCGGAATAGAATACTATATGCATATCCTTCTGATTATCCTTAGAGAAGAATTCCTTATAGTATTTCTTTGCGAGCGCCTTATTCTTTTTCGCCTCCGCCTTTTCAGAGGCGGCATCCTTCTTCATCTGTTCAAGTGCCTCATAGTTTATGTACTTCTTAGGCGAATAGATGATATTGACGAGGTACATCACAAGGATTGCAAAGAGGTTGCCCCACATCCAGTACAGACCGACTCCTGCGGGTACGATAAACGCAAAAAATGTAGAGAAAGCGACCATGAATACGGTCATTCCCCACTGAGAGAGCTTGTTCTGCTCTATCTGGAGGACGTTTATCTTGTTCTGAATAATGCACATCAGCAGCGCGGAAAGACCGGAGAGCACCGCGATTAAGAAGCAGGCATTGATAACGCCGAGCGTTGGCGACTCGGAGAGGTTTACTCCGAGAAATGTCATATTCAGCGTGCTTATCTTGTCGATAGCATCGGGTGCGCCCGCAATATCTGCAAACTCCGCGCCGCGTCCGCCCTGAATGAGCTGAACGACCTTGAGCTGCGCGGTAGAGCCGAGATCGTCGACCGACATGTTCAGCAGCTGCGCGGCACGCGCGACCATCGACGTCGCAACGCCGGAGCTTATATGGAGCAGGTGCTTGAGCGGCTTATATACAACGTCGAGCAGTCCGAAGATTATCGGCAGCTGGAGCAGCAGCGGCCACACACCCGCCATCGGACTGTAATGCTCTCGCTTATACAGCGCGGTCTGTGCGTCGATGAACGCATCCTTGTCGTCGACATACTGGAAGCGAAGCGAATCGAGCTCCGGCTTCATCTTGACCATTTTAATGGAGTTTTTCTGCACGAGAAGGGATATCGGAAACATGATTATCTTCGTGCAGAGGGTGAAAACTATAATGGCTATTCCGTAGTTGCCTCCGAAAAGGTTATACAGAAAACGCATAAGGTAGCCGAGAGGCGTACCAATTACGGTATTGATTATCTCCATGCCTTACTTCCTTTCGGTGCAGATATGGATAGCTCGACGGAGATCCTCAACCTTTTGTCTCTCCTCGGCAAGCATGCGGCGAAGCTCGCGATTCTCGCGCAGCAGTGCGGAGTTCGAACTGCCATCGTCGTACTTATCAAGCTCGGGCAGGTCTATGACATCATCTGCATAGCCGGATACCGTACGGGGGGCGGGCTCGGCATATGCGGCTGTCGCAGTGGTGCTCGATGTTGCTGCTGCACGAGCGGCGGGCGATGCAGTGGCGGCGGCCGATGCGGAGGCAGCGGGCGATGCGATGCCGGAGGAGGCAGCACCGGCCGAATCCGGAAGCGAATAATCGTCCATGCCGTAGTCGTCGTCATCATCGTCATCGTCGTCGACAACATATGCGTTGTCCTTGTTCTTTGTAAAGAAACGCTTTATCCTGCGCCAGTAGAAACCGAAGGCAGCGCCTGCGGCAATAGCAACTCCCGCAATGATCTGAATGATATAGGTCATTGCCGACGGGTCGATATAAGCAGCGGAGGAAACGGTCAGCAGCAGTGCGAGCGCTGCCGAATAATAGAGATACTTAATCAGCTTTTTCATTCACAACTCCATAGCTTTCTGAGCGAAAGCTGCCTTTCTCGGTCAATATAGTACCGAATCTGTCCGATTGTCGTCTGAAAGTTTTTTTATTTCTCGTTGGGATTGTCCGTACCCGCATCATAGAACGGGCACTGAATACGCTCGGTGCTTACAAGCTCCCAGTTATTCATATCGGTAGCGTCGCCGGTAATGCGATAGGTAAGCATATTGTAATCGCGGTGCGTCGCGCTCTCGTCGCAGCACTGCGCCCAGAAATAGCGCTCGAGCTCCTCGTCCTCGCCTATCTCATCGAGCGTTCTCGGATCACTGTCCTGCTTGAGTCCGAAGCAGTCGAGCACGGTAGAGCGCATATTGTCCTGGCTGACCTGCTTATTGCTGATCTGCATAGGCTCGGAGCGATCGGCTCCTGCAGGCTTGACCCAGAGCGTCGGGCAGCGGGACATTCCGTCGCTCAGATCCGGAACGGTACCGGTTCTGCCGTGGTCGGCGGTAACGATTATGGTGGTATCGTCGAGCAATCCGAGATCGTCGAGCTGCTGCATATAGCTCTTTATCATCTTAAGATCTCCGCGCAGCTGAGAATAGAGGGTGTTGCTGTGCTCCTGATCATTATAGTCGAACTCTGCCGGATTGCCGTTTTCGTCCATCGTATACGGATCGTGGCAGCCGCGGAAGTGATAGAAGATGAAGCTGCCGTTTTCGTTCTCGCCGTCGCCTATCGAAACACCGTCCGGCACTATGCCGCGGAAATGTGCGACCTCGTCGTCTATCCATGCGTCTTCGGTGGAGATAATGCCGTCAAGGTCGCCTGTATAGATTCTGAAAGAAGGCTTGAGGCACTCGGGCGAATAGAGATAAGCCGAGAGCTTGAGCATCGAGCAGACAAGGCGGCGGTCATCGGCGGACTTAGCCTCATGAACGACATTGTCGACCGAATCTCCGAGATAGTCGGTATTGATAAACGTATAGCGGGAGTCGGTATATATCTTCGTACCGTAACCGGCATCGTGGATACGGCGGACAAGCGTCTGCCCGCCCCATGCCTGCTCGGCATACTCGGCAGGCTGAGTGACATACTCCGACTTACTTCCGGTCAGAATGTAGTTGACCGACGGGAAGGTACGAGAGTAGCTGCCGGTGAAATTACGATAGTATGTAAAGCCGGAAAAGTCCTCCCATAGCTCCGGATCCTCCTCCAAAACCTGATCCGCAAAGGTATTATCGTAGCGGTCGAGAAGGAACATGACCACATTTTGCTTCGGCGAAACGTCGAACATCGTTGCCTTTGAGAGATAGCCGTTCTGCGGGGACGGGATATCGGTGCGAATAAGCAGCATAACAAGAGCAACAGCCTGAGCGCCGAGGAGAAGTGCGCTTCCCCACTGCACGGCCATCGACCATATCTTACGGCTGAAATAGAGCAGCAGGAATACGAGTGTGAATATTGCTGCCCACAGCGCAAGGTTGAGCACCGTTGTTTTCATGAAGTGCTCCCATTCGACAGCGGAGCCGTCGAGCGAGCCGTGATTTGTTATATCGTTAAGAAGGTTGCGCTGCAGCCAGCCGCACAGAAGCCCCGAAAACAGCAGGCTGACGAGCGTATTATAAACCTTGCCGCGTACGAGCAGCAGCACCGCCGTTATGACCGCGCAGGCGACAACGCCCGTCACAGCCATAACAGGCCAAACAACCCCGAACGAAAACGGGAAAAAGCCCGAATTTCCGATAAAGAGCTCGAGCGGACCGAACACTATAACGGTAAAGCAAAATGCCGCCGCGCAAAGCAGCGCGATGCGGAGCCGCACGGGGAAGGAGCGGCGGTCGTGCCACAGCTCGTACAGCTTGCCGCAGCTCTTAGTTTCTGCATTTGATCTACGCATACACATTTCCTTTCAGAGCGGCAGAACGCCGCCAAAAACGTCAGGGATCGACGGAGCAGCCCCGTCTTCGTAAATATAACCGCATTATTATATCATACATACGCCGCTTTGTAAAGCTTTTGCGGATATTTTGACATTTTTCACTTCACTATAGCGTTACAATTTATATAAAGCCAAAAGCAGCAAACATAGAAAAAGTGATTGAATCCCCCCAGAGTAGCTTTACAGTCAACTGACTCTTTGGAGAAAACTCAATCACTTCATAGCAAAATATAACACAAACAAGAGATGATATTGTTCACGCCTTCTGCAAAAGCATAACATACTCGGTCAAATTATATCATAAAGCCATCGGCATTAGCCTTATATGCCAACTATATCACATTCCAAAAACATCACTATTGCGACGGAATCACAAATATAACGTAGCCGCATTCCATGTGACCAAGCTACATTCGCCGTATTTCAATACGCACACAGAACAAAATTTGAAACATATCGTGATTAACATCTGAGAATCCAAGCATCAACAGCGCAACGTCTTATGTTTATTAAACATCATAGTATCCACAACTTACAAATATTTATTTGTTCAAACATGTATCAATACCTCACTTGAAACTATGTTTCTTGTGGGTATATGTGATAATTTTCAGATTGCTTTATAAACATTTCATAATACATCCCCCTTTTTTTCATCAGTTCATCATGAGTCCCACTTTCGCATATTTCACCATCTTTTAACACATAAATACAATCCGCACCTCTAACCATTGACAATCGGTGTGCAATTAATATAGTTGTTGTTTTGTTAGCCTGACTGTATAAAATATTTGTTAACTTATACTCAGCAATCGGGTCAAGCGATGACGATGGCTCGTCAAGTATGAGAAGCCCAAAATTATTATTAAGAATTCTTGCTATGCCTATTTTTTGAATTTCTCCGTTCGACAGCATTAACCCATTTTGTTCAAACTCTTTTGTAAGTTCTATTCTTAAATCACCTCGTGACTTGTCAAAAATATTATCAAAATCTAATTCTTTAATTGTATTCAATAATTCAGCATCGCTGTTTTCTCTATACAGATTCAAATTGTCAGCAAGTGAGAGAGCATATACATTTGTTGCCTGAAAGGCAATGCCGATTTTTTCTCGGAGCTTTGACAGGTTATAGTCACAAATTGATTTATCGTTTATAAATATGCCGCCTTTATCCGGATCGTAAAGTCTCATTATGAGTTTAGTAATGGTAGTTTTACCAGCGCCATTCTCTCCAACAATAGCCACTTTTTCTCCGGGATCAATACTAAATGATATGTTGTTAATCCCAAAATTTGAGTTTGGATAATGAAAAGATACGTTATTTAATTCTAATTTAAAAGGAAAAACCAAACCCAATTCGTCGTCACCTTTAATACTATTTTCAATTGATGACTCACTTTCGAAAAACAATTTTATTTTTTCTGCATATAATGATAGATTATTTGCTTGTGAAAACAAGCCAAAAACACCATACATTGACTGCATTAGTTGGGTGTTTGCAGTAATAAGACTCATAAACTTTCCCACACCAATTATCTTTTTACTTACCAGTAATCCGTAACTTATATAAATCATGATAGATGCGTTATATACGATTCCAATACAATTTTGCGTAAACAACCAACGAAATAACACCCCGGCATAAGCTTTAATTATCCCTATTTTTGACTTGCCGCTTTCTCTATACAGTGCAAATAAATAATTCTTAAGTTTTGTAACCTTAATGTCAGCTGCATATTCTCTTTGGTAAAAAACACGGTGAACATAGCCAAGTTTCCTATCAAAAGCCAATGACTTCATCCTTTTGTCTATATTGACATTGTTCTTTTGTGTTTCAATAAACACGGTTATAATCATTTCTATAACGGTAATAACAACCAGCCACGGTCCAAGAACTATTATTACGGAACCCATAGAGATAATTGTAGATAAAGATTTGAGAATATTTATTATCAATTCAACAGCTTCTCTGGATTTGTTCGAATATTCATTAACTGTCAAAGTATAATTATTATAAAACTCAGGGTCATCAAAGTATTTATAATCTGTCGACAGTATCTGTCTATATATGTCTTGATTGAGGTTTAATTGAATTTCAGTTGATTTCTTCTCCTTATAAAAGATATCAAAAGTATTCTGTATTAACAAGGTAAAAAGTAGTACAAACAAAAATCGAAGTATTATTATAATAACCTCGAAAAAAGAAACTTCGTGTGCAACCGCATCAATTACAGATTGGGTAAAAAAAACACTTGCCAAAGCATTCACCGGAGCAACAACAACACTCATAATTATTGATAATATGATGTATGTCTTTCCATACTTCCAGTATGGTTTTATTAGTAATATAATATTTTTGAGTGAATTCGTCATATGCTTCATAACTGAATTCCTTTCACTTGAAATCTAAGTCTCCAATAGCTACGATTGTACAAACATTAAGTAAATATTATAAATGTCGTTATTTAACAAAACCTTTTATATTATCTCAAATAGTATATTAAGTTGTAATATTATATACTCCAATATTGTTTCTCATTATAAGAAATTCTTACACATGGCAATATGTTGATATATTTTTTAAGTGCGAGCGGAAGCAAAACATTCGTCCGGTTAGACTCATCATACGAATATGAATTAAAATAGTTTTTTTCAAACGAAAAAAAGCTTACTAAATAGTGCTGTAAATAATCTTTTATCATTTTAGAATTCTTTTTGGTGCCACAAAACACACTATAATGTATACCATCGACAATCGATCGTCTTATTTCTGAAATATTAATAAAATTTCCAGATGCATCCCTAAAACTGGCACAATTAGCTGGATCTAATGCAATCCATTTATTGAAATCACGTATATATGCATGGACCATACAATGACAATCAGTGTTGTTGTGAAAATTCAACGGTCTACATACTATCATACGAGCTCTTATTCCATATGCAAGCAACAGTTCAGTAAGCAAAGTACAATACATATAGCAATTACTTTTGATTCGATTCTTCTCCGTTTCTTCCATAATCGAAAGCGAGTTGCAGTTGTATCTAATCTTTTCATAATCACCATTGCCCGGCAACAAAGCCTTATATGTGAAATTTAGCAATACTTGAGCAACTTCTAAATCCGACCTGTTTTCAAGACGAAATCCAAGTTTGCATCTTAGAATATCATACTCATAATCATATTTACCGAAATAATCAAAGCACATATCCGATGTAATCGTTTTCTCGTATTCCGAATATTTCCTTATCGCCATTTTATCCAAGTCATAAACCATTACCATCCTACTGTTGACGCCTATAATAATGCCCCAAAACCAAAGAGTTTGAAGGAATCTTTGCTATCACAAACATACAGACAATATCTGAACTAGACAGAGCTAGATTAATAAGCAATAGCCACGCTAATAGCAGCCCACTTTCTGTTATAATAGAAACCAAGAATGAAACTGCACTGATGGTCAAAAAAGGAAGCACCGTTATGATCAGCACTTGCTTTTTTGTTAACCAACCAATTCCTAAAACAGAAAACGTAAACGTTTTTTTTGTATAAACAAACACACTTTTGCAACAAAATATTTTATACCCCAGCATATGTATAAATTCATGGATACAAATGCAAAGAGTCTCAATCACGACAATAGTCAAGAATCCGATAACCAAAACCATCAAACGCCAGCAGCTAAATGTATTTTTAACAAATAAAGCAACATCCTTATAAGTTTTAACTGTTGCAACACCCAACATTACACTTAACAAAAGTACAATAATGCAAGCCACAAGTTTATATTTTTTCCAACATTCCAAAACCGGCATCCGCATTGCATCCGGGTATTGGTCAATACACGCAGAAACAACCTGGCTACATTTTTTCTCTGAATATATCTTCATAACTCTTTGGCTAAAAATTTTCAGAAATAACAGCATTTTCCTCATCATCAACGCATATTCTCACGCCACCAATTATATTTTCATTCAGCTGAAGTGTTTTGTCCAAACCACTATCAATGATAACTATGTCAGCATCTATTCTGCAGGTTCTGTAATCACTCATCGTACTTTTCCCCTTTGTTAAGTTCAATAACACGCTCTGTTGTCTTGCAAAAAAGGATTTATCCTAATATGTAAATAGTCATCCAGATTTCATATGAAAACGCGCTAAGCCCCGAGTATATCTATTTGGGGCACAACACGACTTCCTATATAGTCAACACTAATTTGCACACAAGAAAATATTAACGGCCACAATCCGACGCTCTGCACAATAAATGAAGAAGCTAAGCATTTCGTCTGCATCAACATACTTTTTCACATCTTCAAAAAAGCTTATCAAACGCAAAACACCACTCTGCAAGCATATGTAGACAACAACGCCGTATACATATCAATGAATTTCTTTTTACACATACTGTATAGTTGTTTTATTTTTTACCCCACTCATATGACATTAAAAGTCACACCATTATTATACCAAAAAATAAAATTCAAAGAACGTTATGCCGTACACATAATACCATACAAAAGCAAATATGTCAATAGTTTTTCAATAATGGCTAAAGTCAGCACATTTTTCACATAGCAATTTAGCTTTAATTGTGAGAAATAGGCAAATATTGGGCGTGAGTTTTTTTACTCCTCTAAATGCACAGGCATACATTATGGGATAAAAATACACACAGAAAGGGCGAATTAATTCCTTTCAGAGAAATACAATGAATCCGCCAGTTATTGCAGACGTTCTGCCGTACTATATCATTTTTTCCTTATTCACTTCTTCAACCCGTATTTTTTAATATTTCCCTTTGCTCTGCAGTTGAAAGCCGCAGATACCGCGAGGCTAAAAGATCTGCTGGCTGCAAGCGTTCACAAGCCGCCTCTAAAGCGTTTGTTTTTTTTAATAGAAAAACTCCAATTGAACCAGTGGTTTTCTGTTGCTAAAAATTTGCCGCCCCCGTACAGGGGCGGCAAAAAGCAGCTGTGTTTGATTCTGTCGGACTCAGACGTCGTAGGTCGAGTCGATAGCCTTAAGCTCGCGGAAGGTGTCTATCTCAACAATATCGTCATCGTAGCACTCGCGTATATCGACCTTATACTCGTCACGGAAAATAAGGAACGGGACCTGATCCCAATACCTCTCTTTACCGCCGGGCATCTCATAGGCGGCCTTGAGGTGCTCTGCGAGCTTGCGCCCGTACGACGCATCCCAGTAGGAGATGCCGACCTCCTGATAGCAGTCGATTCCGCCGACCTTCTGCGCGGTGATAATGCCGTCGACAACGTCGAAGCACCAGTCGTCGGTGCGATCCTTCTTTATGCCGAGGAAGTTAGAGCGGTAGTTATACTTTTTGATTATTGCGGGATTGGAGATAAGCAGGTCCGCCTCGCAGACATACGCCTCCGAAAGCAGATATCTCGCGCACATTGCGGAGGATATGTTGTTCGCCTCGTTATATGCGGGATTTTCGATAAAGCGTATCATCGGATACTTGTACAGCAGCTGATCGAACTGCTCGGAAAGGTATCCGCGCACTATGACGATATCCTCTATGCCCGCTGCAAGCAGTGCGTCGAGAATTCCGTCGATTATGCGCTTGCCGTTTACGCGAACGAGCGGTTTGGGCGTGTTGAGCGTTACGGGAACAAGGCGGGAGCCGAAGCCTGCGGCAATAATGACCGCGCGCTTTACTCTATACGGTTCAAGCGCATCGAGTCCGCTCGCGCTGACCGCGCCGCCGTCGACAAGCCCTGCATCGCTGAGCTCGTGCAGAGTTTTATTTACACTTCCGAGCGAGTAGCCCGTCTTTTTCTGTAATGCACGCTGTGACATTCCGGAGCGCTCAAGCAGCGCCGTCAAAACGTCGAATTGCATACGTGTCAGTTCCATTTATTTTTCTCCTATGTCTATGTATTGCCGCCGTGCGGCTGCGTAATTTGCCGAAAAAAGCACAAGTAAGATAATAACACCGCGCGGCGGATTTGTCAATAGCATAAAAAGGCTGAATTCGGAAAAAGCAGGGAAGCCGACTCTCGCCGACTCCCCTGCTCTCTTTATTTTTTCGCCCGTACAGGCGGTCTGATGTCAAAGCAATCGCATTAAAGCGTTCACCTCAAAGAATCCGCATTACGGCTTGCACATCAAAACGTTTGCATCAAGTCATCCGCATTAAAGCGCTCACATCAGATCGTTCCGCTCACGGTAACGGTGGTAAGACCCGGTGTAACCGTCCATTCGCCCGTCGTCGCGTTCTGCGAGAAGGTCGCTGCGGGAACGGTGATGACGCCCGCATTCGTCGCAAACACACCGCTTACGGTGTCGTAGGTGTAGTCTGCGCTCGTGAGCGCCGTGCCGTTCAGGGCGGCTGAGATATCGCTGAGCAGCGGGTCAAAGGTATCACGGAGGATAACATTCTCGCCCGCACTCACAGCCGTTCCGCCGTAGTTTTGAATGAGGAAGGTGTAGGTGAGCGTACCGTTTTCGTTAACGGGGACGGGAGATATCTGCTTGGTTATCGAGAGCGACGCGGCTGTGGTTACGGGAAGCGTCTCGGTCACCGTGATAGGTGTGACGATGCCCGCGCCCGAGACAGTCGCGGTATTAGTTATCGACGAGGCGACAGCAAGCGGCGCGTAGGAGTTCGGCGTTGCTTCATAGACGAGCACTGCGTTGCCGCCCGCGGGGATATTGATGCCGCTGAAGGTTACGGTATTATCCGCAGCTACGGTCGGCGCAGTCTGCAGAACGCCGTCTATATACAGCCGCGCAGAGCCGCCGACATAGGTCAGCGGATAGACGCTCGCACCCGTCGCGAGCGCGTACTCGCCCATGCTGTCGGTCACGGTAACGCCCGTATAGGGCGATGTTCCCGAGTTAACTATGCTGACGATATAGGTGACATCCTCGCCGACCGTGTAGCCCGAAGAGGTAGTCGCCTTCGCCGCGCTGAGCACCTCGCGTATCTCACCGACAGCCACATTTGAATTGAGCACCGTTCCGCCGTAGGAGAGCTGCGCCTGATTTGTGAACTGAGCCATATTCTTTTCCTTTCCGAAAATATTGTCTTATTTTAAAGTCCCGATGCGGGCACCGCCGCATCGAACGTACGGGCAGCTCCGCCGCACGCAGCGGATGCAAGCCCGCCTTACATTATATGCGGGGAGGAAGGAATCGGCTAAAAGGGAGACCGAATGATAAAATACAGAAAAATCCCGCATCGAGCCGCTGCGCAGTTCGATGCGGGATGCAACGCACACCGATATTCGGCATGCATTATATTTCTTTTGATTCTACCCGAAATCGGATTAAATTTGTTACGCCCTGATTTTATCCGAAATAAGCCGGCGTTATTGCGTTTTACTTTGCGGTCAGATAACCGAGAGCGGTAAGCAGCTCTGCGCCGAGCATCGCGCCGCCCGCTGCGCCGCGCAGCGTATTATGCGACAGACCTATAAAGCGCCAGTCGAAGTTATTATCCTCGCGCAGTCTGCCTGCGGTGATACCCATTCCGCCGTAGATATCCCTCTCGGTATGCGTCTGCGGACGGTCGTTCTCCTCAAAGTATGTGATAAACTGCTCGGGCGCGTGCGGCAGTCCGAGCTCCTGCGGCTTGCCGCGGAAGCTGCGCCAGAGCTCAAGTATCTCCTCCTTGCTCGGCTTACGGTCGAAGCTGACGAACACGGCAGCAAGATGACCGTCGGTGACAGGCACACGTATGCACTGTGCACTGATAACGGGGCGGGTCGCGGGGACAATCACGCCGTTTTCGACCGTACCCCAGATACGCAGCGGCTCGCGCTCGCTCTTTTCATCCTCTCCGCCGATATACGGGATGACATTGTCGTTCATCTCGGGCCAGTCTGCGAAGGTCTTGCCGGCACCGGAGATCGCCTGATAGGTCGACACAACGACCTCGCGGGGTCCGAAATCAAGCAGAGGGGTAAGGAGGGGAGTGTAGCTCTGTATAGAGCAGTTAGGCTTTACGACGATGAAGCCGCGCTTAGTACCGAGACGCTTTTTCTGAGTCTCGAGCACCGCAAGATGCGAGTCGTTGACCTCGGGCATGAGCATGGGAACGTCGGGAGTCCAACGGTTAGCGGAGTTATTCGAGAACACGGGGGTTTCAGCCTTTGCATAAGCCTCCTCGAGCTCGATTATAGCCGCCTTGTCCATATTGACGGCGCAGAAAACAAAATCGACCTGCTCGGCGACCGACGCAACGTCGGAGGCATCGGCGACAACCATGCCGCGCACGCTCTCGGGCATGGGATCCTTCATCTTCCAGTGATCTCCGACCGCATCCTCATAACGCTTTCCCGCGGAACGGGCACTTGCGGCGAGAACTGTCAGATCAAAATAGGGGTGGTTCTGCAGCAGCATTACAAAACGCTGCCCTACCATACCGGTAGCGCCGATTATGCCTGCACGGAGCTTCTTTTCAACAGTAAACATGATATTTGCCTTTCGGATTTAAGTATTATAAAATGGTATATTATGGCTCAGACGCGCACTGCACGGCGCGCCGAATACAGCCGACGGTTTTCCTTATGCTTTGCAGCCCGATCAGCCGGGACGGTAGCCGTCCTTGAGCGGGATTATTCGGTTAAATACTCCGCTCTCCTTTGAGTCGGGCGTATAGTAGCCCATGCGGACGAACTGAACAGCCTCGCCCGGGCGCAGCTCGGCGATCGAGGGCTCTGCCTTTGCATGCGAGAGTCTGCGGGCAGAGTCGGGATTGACGAACTCGAGTATCTCTTCAACATTGTGGTCCGAGGTAGTATATGACGCGACATCGGGAATAGTGAACAGACGGTCGTACAGCACGATGTCGATATCCTCGCAATGTGCGGCGCTAACCCAGTGCACGGTGCCCTTTACCTTGCGCCCGTCGGTCGGCATTCCGCTGCCCGTTTCAAGGTCTGCGGTCACATGCAGCTCGCGAATGCTGCCGTCGTCATTCTTGACAATGTCGGTCAGTCTGACGATGTATGCTCCCATCAGACGCACCTCTCCGTCGGGACGGAGACGGTGGAACTTAGGCGGCGGGACCTCCGCGAAATCGCTCGCTTCGATATATAGCTCGCGCGTGAAGGCGACCTCACGGGTGCCGAGCTCGGGATGTGCGGGGTGATTCGGCAGGGGGAAATATTCGGTCTTATCCTCGGGATAGTTATCTACAACGACCTTTATCGGCTCTGTAACGCAGACGCGGCGCGGCGCGGTCTCTCCGAGCTCCTCGCGCAGACAGTAGTCGAGCAGCTCGGCGGCTGCGGTGGTATCGGTATTCGACACGCCGGAGCGGCTGACGAAATCGAAGATAGCGCCGGGTGTGTAGCCGCGGCGGCGCAAGCCGGAGAGCGTAGGCATACGCGGGTCATCCCAGCCGTCGACAACGCCGTGCTCGACAAGAAAACGCAGAAAACGCTTGCTCATGACGGTATAGGTGACGTTCATTCTTCCGAACTCACGCTGCTTCGGGCGATGCTCAAAGCCGCACTTTTCAACCACCCAGTCATAGAGTGGGCGGTGATTGCGGAACTCGGTCGAGCAGAGCGAGTAGGTTATGCCCTCGATAGCATCCTGTATCGGATGCGCAAAGTCGTACATCGGGTAGATACACCATGCGTCGCCCTGACGGTGATGATGAACGTGACGGATGCGGTATATGACCGGATCGCGCAGATAGGAATTATCCGAATTCGGGTCTATCTTCGCGCGCAGGGTGCGTGCGCCGTCGGGGAATTCGCCCTCCTTCATGCGGCGGAAGAGGTCGAGGCTCTCCTCTATCGGGCGCTCGCGGTAGGGAGATACTATTCCCTTATCCGAATAGTCGTCCGCATCGCCGCGGTAGCGCTCAAGATCCTCGCGCGAGAGGTCGCACACGTATGCGTTGCCGTCGCGTATCAGCTTTACGGCATATTCGTAGCACTGCTCGAAATAATCAGAGCCGTAGTATACACCGCCGTTCGGCTCCGCGCCGAGCCAGCACAGATCCTCGTATATCGAGCGGACGTATTCGTCGCTCTCTTTCATTGGGTTGGTATCATCATATCGGAGGTTGAAGAGCCCGCCGTACTTCTTTGCGGTAGAGCTGTTTATCCATATCGCCTTTGCGGAGCCGATATGAAGATAACCGTTAGGCTCGGGCGGAAAACGAGTATGCACTGTATCGCACACACCCTCCCGCATATCCTCATCAATTATATCGTGTATAAAATTAGTTGCCGAGCCGCACTCGGGGCCTTCGTTTTCAAGGATGTCGCTCATGTTCGGTCCTTCCTTTTTTTATTTTATATCATTCGGAGCACCGCCGCATATAATGCTCGGCGCCGCAGATACTGCCTATGCTCAAAGCGATTCACGAAACTGTGCGATACGCTGCATTACCCGTTCTCTGCCGAGAATATGCATTACCTCATAGAGATCTGGTGATGTAGTCTTTCCGGTAACAGCGAGACGCAGGAACATGCTGACATCGGCAACACTTCCCTTATATGCATCGGGGTCAGCCTTATATGCCTTCATATCCGCCGCAAACCCGTGCGCGGAGGCTATCGCCTTGATGCCGTCGAACCATGCTGCGGAATCCGCTCCCTCGTCATAGCTCTGCTCAAACGCATCAAGCACCGCGCGCACATCGCCGCGGTCAAAGCTGTCCGGCAGCTGCTCATCGCGAGAGAGCAGCTCGTCGTAGAAGAAGCCCATATAAGGTCTCGCGTCAGCCCATGATGCAAGATCCTTGCGCGGCTTGCGTCCGCCTCTGCCTATCGAGAGAATACGGACGGCATAGTCCTTATCACGTGCAAGCAGCGCGTGGAACTCGGAATCGAAATCTCCCGTCCATTCGAGCAGACAGGAATATACATGATTTGCATCCATGCGGGAAATAACATTTTTTGAAACGTCGGTCAGCTTCTGCATGTCGAAAAGACAGCCTGAGACCGAGAGCTTTTTGATATTCAGCGGGAAATCGAGATAGCTCTTGTCGGGGTTCTGCATGTGCCACTCCTCGTAGTTGGAGTTGAGCAGGGTCAGCAGGTACTCCCATACACATTCGGGTGCAATGCCCATCTCGCGGTAGTCGTCCATCTTTGCGCCCATATCGCGCTTTGAGAGCTTCTTTTTGCCGCCGTTCTCGTCCATCTTAAGTATCTGCGCAGTGTGCAGATACTTCGGGATGCGGAAGCCGAGATAACGGAAGAGCTGTATGTGCTTCGGCAGACTCGGCAGCCAGTCCTCTCCGCGTACTACGTGCGTAGTGCGCATGAGATGGTCGTCGACCGCATGTGCAAAATGATAGGTGGGAATGCCGTCGGACTTGAGCAGAACAAAATCCTCGTCGTTCTCGGGCAGCTCGAGCTTTCCCTTAACAAGGTCGGTGAATGTGATCTTCTTCTCCGGATCGCCGTCGGCAAGTATACGCAGCACGAACGGGTCGCCTGCCGCAAGATGCGCACGGACCTCGTCCATCGTAAAGCGTCTGCCCTCGAGCATGCGCTCGCGCTTCTCGGCAGCCGCGGTGTGCCAGTCGGTATTCTTTATCTGCTCTTTTTTATCGGTCTGCTGAAGCTGCGCAAGCTCCTCCTCGGTAGTAAAGCAGGGATATGCCTTGCCCTCGGAAACGAGCTTCTTTGCATATACGTGATAGATTGCCGCGCGCTCGCTCTGCTTGTACGGACCGTATGCACCCTTTTCGCCGAGCGTTCCGTCCTCATTTATGACCATACCCTCGTCATAGTTTACCCCGTAATATTCAAGTGTTTTCAGAAGAGCGGTTACCGCGCCCTCAACCTCGCGCTGACCGTCGGTATCCTCGGTGCGCAGATAGAAAACTCCGCCGCTCTGATGCGCGAGCCGCTCTCCTGCGACCGCCTGATACATACCGCCGAAATGCACAAAGCCCGTCGGGCTCGGTGCAAAACGTGTCACCTTGGCACCCTCCGGCAGCTGTCGCTCGGGAAAGCGTTGCTCAAGCTCCTCCGGGGTAGAATTAACATCGGGGAACAGCAGCTCAGCAAGCTCCTTCCAATCGCACATTTCCATATCTCTTACCATAGCCGCCGCGCGGCTTCCTTTCCGTAGCGAATATTGTAATTTATAGCTAATAGGATCAATTAAGATAAAGGTTTACCGATTTTTCACGTTCAAGCGTGCTCGTTGCACCGTGACCGGGGTATATCTTATGCTCACCCTCAAGCGACGCAAGCGCGCCGAGCGAGTGCAGCAGAGTCATAAAATCGCCGCCGGGCAGATCGTATCTGCCTATCGAATCGCGGAAAAGCGTATCACCCGTAAGAATATCACCGTCACCGCCGACAAAATAGCAGACCGAGCCGCGCGTGTGTCCCGGCGTGTGCATGACGCAAACGCTCTCACCGCCTATCTTCACGGTATCACCGTCATGCAGCAATATATCCGCAGGGCGCGGGGAGCAGGAAACTCCGGCGAGCAGCTTTGCAGCATTGAGATCATCGTCGGTCATCAGCTCTGCATCATCCTCATGAATATAAACCGGTGCACCGGTCGCCTGCCGAAGCTGTTCCAGCGCCATCATATGATCAAAATGACCGTGCGTCAGCAGTATTGCATCGCAGTGCAGCGCCTGACTGCTCAACCTCCGCAGTATCGCATCGCCGTCGTCTCCGGGATCGACTACCGCGCAGCGGTTACCTCCGCCCTCTCCGCTCTCATCGAGCAGAAAATAACAGTTAGTACCCCAAACGCCTACGCTGTATTTCTGTATCTTCATTCCGTAACCTCTCCGCTCCGCAGAGCGTGTCGTGATATCTGCGGCGAACACCGCTCGGGTCTTGCTCGGTGCATCGTCATCAGAGCGACCGGAACACCCCACGATATCACTTTTTCTATAATGAATGATTATAACACAAAGCCGGTCGGTTGTCTATACAAAAAACGTATTTTCTATTGCTTTTCGCCCGCCGAAATGCTATAATGGAGCGAAAGTCCGCAAACGGAGGTGAGCATATGCAACCCGATAAGACAAACAGACTCTCGCCGCGCAAATATGTTTTTGCCGCGCTTGCCTCGCTGCTTTCAATTTTTATAATGCTCGCAGCTGTGCTCGGCGCTCTGCGTCTCGAGCGTTATTTCGGCAGTCACGCATCATCCGAGCCTGCGGAATACGATGTGTCGCTCGTATATTACAACCGCCTCTCACTCTCCGAGCAGCAGCTGTATACGGCAATAGTCAAGGCGGCGACTGTACATGACGAATACTCCGAAAGCGTCGATTATCTATACAAGTCGGACGAGCTGCGAAATGTGCTTATCTCGATACGCGCGGAACATCCGGAGCTTTATTACCTTCGCGAGGAAGAGGTCACCGTCAGCGGGAGCGGCACCTCTGTGCGTGCGCGCCTTTCCTATCTCGGAACGGCAGCGGACGTCGACCGAATGAATACAAAGCTCGATGCAGCGAAGGCGGAATTTCTAACCGAAGTGCCGCAGGAAGCGGACGATTATACCGCAGCGCTTGCGCTGCACGATGCGCTTGTTCGTGCATGCTCTTCTCCGGATGATAATGACCGAAGCAAGCTGTATGACAGCGCTTACGGCGCGCTCGTTCTCGGACGTGCAACAGCGGAGGGCTATGCTCAGGCATATCAGATGCTGCTCGCGGAGGTCGGTATTTACAGCTTTCTCGAATACGGCACAGCGTCCGACGGCACGGAAACGATATGGAACACATTCTATGTCGACGGAGGCTATTGCTGCACCGATGTACTGCGGGATGATCCGACACGCAGAGACGGCGGCTCAGCCGTGCTTCATCCGTATTTCTGCGTGACGCGGGAAACGGTGGCGAGCGGACGCACTCCCATGCTGCCCGATCTGTACAGCTCGTCCGACGCGCCGGATTACTACCTGATATCCGATAAGCGAGCCGCGCTGCCGGAGGATCTGCCTCCTCTGCTCAAACGCGAAATTGCCGCTGCGGCAGCCGCAGGGGAGGATAAAATAGAAGTAGCGCTCGACTTTAACCCCGAGCAGGGTGATTTTTACGATGTCGTTACAAATGTCATCACTTTCCTGCGCGAATCTGACGGGCTGACCGAGCTGCTCGAGGTCTGCGATATCTATCCGCTGATCATCGAAAACGGCGTTTATATGATCGGTCTGCGCTACTCGTCCGGCAACGACAGCTGAGCTGACACGCGGTAGATTACATCGCTGAATCACCAAATATATTATAAATTAATTATAAGAAATCCAAAGGAGAAGAAGATGAAAGACGTAACATATGTAGCTATACTCGGATACGGTACCGTCGGCGGCGGCGCGGCAGAGGTACTGACAAAGAATGCGGGGCGCATCGAGCGCCGCTACGGAAAAAAAGTCGAGATAAAGTATATTCTCGACCTGCGCGAGTTTCCCGGCGACCCGCTCGGCGATCGCGTTGTACATGATTTCTCGGTGATCGAAAACGACCCGGAGATCTCCATCGTACTCGAAATGATGGGCGGCATTCATCCCGCATGCGACTTTTCCGCAGCTGCACTGCGCGCGGGCAAGAGCGTCGTCACCTCAAACAAGGCCGTAGTCGAGCACTGCGGTGCGGAGCTGCTCTCCATAGCTGCCGAAAACAAGGTACGCTATCTCTATGAGGCGAGCGTCGGCGGCGGTATCCCCGTACTCAACCCGCTCATTCACTGCATCACCGGACAGAATACCGTTACCGAGATAAACGGCATTCTCAACGGCACTACAAACTACATCCTGACCCGTATGCGCGAGGAGGGTCTGGACTACGATGAGGTCCTCGCAGACGCACAGCGCCTCGGATATGCGGAGGCTGACCCGAGCGCGGATGTTGACGGCTTTGACGCATGCCGCAAGATATGCATACTCGCCGCCATCGCATCAGGAAAGATGATACCGATGGATAAGGTTCGCGTACGCGGCATCCGCGAGATAACGCAGGAGCACATTGCAAAGGCAAACGAGATGGGGGCGAGAATACGTCTCGTCGCAAGAGCGGTGCTGCCCGAGGACGGCTGCGTCTGCCTCTCTGTCGAGCCGTACTATGTCCGCCGCGATAACCCTCTCTACGGTGTGGACGATGTATTTAATGCCGTATCTGTCACCGGCGACTCGGTAGGCGAGGTAATGTTCTACGGCAAGGGCGCGGGTAAGCTCCCGACGGCAAGCGCCGTGGTCGCGGATGTGCTCGACATCGTAGCACGCGGCGACAGCTTTGCAGCCGATGAGAACATCATGTTCACCGTGGCTCCCGAGGCTTATTCCGACAAACTCCCCGAGAAGTACGCACTCTCCACCGAGCAAACGCTCGGCACGCCTGTTTTTGCATAACGGCAGGATCCGACAGACGCCGAAGAATCGGCTCACACCGCTGTTCCCTACACGGTCGGTAACAAAATATTAATAAGTCCGATCGGAAGCATAAGATAAAAAATCAAGAAAAGGCACTGTCGAAAAGCACGTTTTTCGGCAGTACCTTTTCTATTCTTTTTGTCAGAAGCAATACGTTCACATGCAAAGTCCGAATAAACTCGCCGAGCCGGGACGGCTCTTAATTCTCAGACTCGCCGCACCGTGGCGGTTCTTATTTTTCAGTCTCTCCCCGCATCTGCATTGCGCGCCTATGAAATATTCTCGGAAACGACGTAAAAATAACTATCGACGTGATTATTCCCGCGGCAAAATCGGCGATACCCTCCGACATATATACACCGCGAAAGCCGAGAACGTGCGTCAGGAAAAAGCAGAGAGGGATAAGTATCACTACCTTTCGCGTTACGGCAAGCAGCAGCGCGGAACGCGCCTGACCGAGCGCGACATTGACATTTTGAAGCGTCATCTGCACGAAAAACATGATAGACCCCATAAGAAACAGCGGGCAGTACTTTCCGACTATCTCGGTGACCGACTCGCTCGCCGAGAACAGATGCGCATATATCTGCGGCATTGCCATTGAGAGCGACCAGATGGTAAGGCAGAACACAAAGGCGATCACGGTCACGAATCTTATACCCTTTTTCAGCCGCACCTCGTCTCCCTTGCCGTAGTTATAGCTGACAAAGGGCTGAATTCCGTTTCCGAGACCGTTCAGCGGCAGCGATATGAGCTGCAGCGCGCTGAGCATAACGGTGAGCGCGGCTGTATAGTCACGGTCTCCGCCGGTTGCGCGGTTGAGGCAGACGTTGAACACCACCTGGATAGCGCACTCGGTTATCGTCATAACGAACGGCGTAAAGCCGAGCGAAAGAATGGCGCCGATATATCTCAGGCGCGGACACATAGCTGACGGACGCAGGTGAAACAAGCTCTTTCGTGTAAAGAAAAAGCACATAACGCAGATGCAGGAGCAAAGCTGTGAAATGACCGTTGCAAGACTCGAGCCGCTAACGCCCATACCGAGCGCGAATATGAATATCGGGTCGAGCGCAATATTTATCACCGCGCCGAGCAGGACAGAGCCCATTGCAACAAGCGAATATCCCTGAGTCAGAATAAACGGATTCAGCCCCTGTGCGAGCATGACGAACAGCGTACCGCATGCATATATTTTAAGGTACGAGACGGCAAATTCCACCGCGCTCGGCGGGCATCCGAAAAGAAGTACTATCTGTCGAGCAAATACAAAGCTGACAGCGCCTATTACAACGCCTATCAGCACAAGCAGCGAAAACGCGGTATTGAAGATACCGCCCGCCTCGGCATTGTTTCCCTCACCCATCTTAATTCCCGCGCGCGGTGCGCCGCCGAGACCGATGAGATTTGCGAATGCCTGGATTATAAGCGTTATCGGCAGTACTATGCCGAGCGCGGCAAGGGCATCCATACCGGAATACTCTATCTGTGCGACGTACATGCGATCGACGATATTATATAGAAATGTGATAAGCTGTGCTATTACCGCAGGTATCGAAAGCCGCACGATAAGCGGAAGTATCCGTCCGTTCCCGAGCTCCTCCGTGATATTCTTCTTTTCCTTTGTTATGCTCATGCCGCCTCTGTATGTAAATCAAAAAATTTTCGACAACAAATTATAGCACAATTCTCTGCCCGATTCAACCTTTATATCCTCAGGCACTCGAACAGCTCGGCATTGCACACACAAAAAATACAATTTTATGCCGCTGCATCACATTAGCTATTGAAATGACTGCCGATACGTGTTATAATGCAGCTATAAGATGATAATACTCAACCCAGTCGCCGCGCGGCGGCTTTTAAGCAGAGTATCGGTTAGCGTATGCTAACCGCTTTGAATGAACAAAAAAACGTCAACCGATGCCGCCCGAATATAACCTGTCAGGCGGCGAGGGTATAGACGAAGAGCATGTTTTTCACCGTCGGCGAAAAATATCGCTCATCATCGGCAAGCAATATCGTCCCGGTCGATGCAATATTCGATGGATATGCTGCACAACCGGATGATCGATAATTAAATCAAACATATATAAAAGGAGGCAGGCAATGTCAAAGAAAGCGACAGCAAATTCTTTACCGACGCAGACTACGCCGACGCAAGCCGCACACTGTGCGAGGGGAGAATTGCGTGAGCCGTCGCGGTGCATATAAAAGGTATGTCATAGCAATATCGAGTTTCACTTAAATTTATCAAAATACAAATCGCAGAAATTAAGAATTGATCGTATGAACCATAAATAAGGAGGAATCGAATGCAAGCATTTTACGGTATTCTGATACCGTTTCTCGGCACATCGCTCGGAGCGGCGTGCGTATTCTTTATGAAAAAAACTCTCAGCGACACGGTGCAGCGCTCGCTGACCGGATTTGCCGCCGGGGTCATGGTCGCCGCCTCGGTATGGAGTCTGCTGATACCGGCGATCGAACAGTCGGAGGAGATGGGCGGACCGGCGTTTCTCCCCGCCTTTATCGGCTTCTGGATAGGAATCCTCTTCCTGCTGACTCTCGATCATATAATCCCGCATCTGCACGCTAAGAGCGACAAGGCTGAGGGTCCGAAAAGCAAGCTGAGCCGCACCACCATGATGGTGCTCGCGGTAACGCTGCACAACATTCCCGAGGGTATGGCGGTCGGCGTAATGTACGCAGGTTATCTCTCCGGCAGCACGCAGATAACGGCGGCAGGCGCACTGGTGCTGTCAGTCGGTATAG
>OIYO01000322.1_pt1 | contig 43432 bp, 43 predicted proteins | sample 1588191 | NCBI WGS metagenome assembly OIYO01 (sample SAMN03283275) | human gut metagenome | biome: human-associated habitat; material: feces | host: Homo sapiens | place: Peru | collected 2012 | reverse complement strand
ACAATTAGGGATTGAAATTTTCTCTTAACTATGAGCATATGTCTTTATCATAGTTGCAGAAGGAAAATCTGGCATCCCTATTTTGCCAAAACCTTTAGCAAAACAAGAACGCCACATTGGTTAAGTTTAATTATTTACTAACTTTATTTGCAAAAGAATTATTTACTATTACATTATAAGGAACTTTATTTTCTAGTTCTCCCGCTTCTGTCATAACTTCTTGTAACTTATTAAAAGCCTCTTCCTTCATAAACGGTGTCTCATTCCAAGCATCTATATCCTTATATGCTTGAACTGAATTTTCCAAAGAATCAACAGACGTATCTGGGAAAAACTCTTGAATCTTTTCTGCAACTTCCCTTGCTGTATGCTCTTTTACCCATTGTTGACCTTTATAAATTGCTCTTGTGAATCCTTCTATCGTATCACTATTTTGACTTATATAGCTCTTCTTTGCGCAGTAGGCTGTATATGGTATTTCTCCTGCCGCTTCTCCTACAGATGCCACAATATAACCTTTTCCAGCATCTTCAGTCATAGAAGCTGTTGGCTCAAATAATGTAACATACTCTGCTGTTCCTCCACTAAAAGCTCCTGCCATTAAATCAAATTTTATACTATCGTCCAGAGTTAAATCTGTTGCTGGATTTAATCCGTTTTTCTTTAAAACATATTCCAAAGTCATGTATGGAACTCCACCTTTTCTACCTGGAATTACTGTTTTTCCTTTTAAATCTTGCCAAGAAAATTTATCTGTGTCTGTTTTACTAACTAAAAATGATCCATCTCTCTTAGTTAACTGTGCAAATACTTCTATATAATCCTCTTTTCCCTCGTTATAAACATAAATTGCTGCTTCTGGTCCACATAAGCCTATATCACTTTGACCTGCAAGAATTGCTGTCATTACTTTATCGGCACCTTGACCTGTGGTTATCTCTAGTTTTATGTTTTCCTCTGCAAAATATCCATTAGATATTGCTAAGTATTGTGGAGCATAAAAAACTGATCTAGTTACTTCGTTTAATTGTATAGTCTTTATTTCTGACGTTTCTTTGTTTGAAAAATGTCTAAAAATTAAAAGCCCCATAGTAGCTAATACTACTATAATGATTAAAATGATTATTATTTTTTTCATAATTTCCTCCTTCCATATTATATTATGCTTATTACTTTAGATTTGTTATGAAGTGTTTTATATAATATGAAAGTCAGTATGTCCTTCCTACTATATAAAACAAATGGAACGGTAACTCCGCTCCATTTTACTTATATACTATTTTATAAATCTTTTCTCTAAGAAAACAATACTTTGATACATCAATGCTGCAACCACTGCTAATATTATTACACTTGTCATTACTAAGTCTAGTTGAAATACCTGACCTCCATAAACAATTAGATATCCCAGTCCTCCTTTAGATACTAAAAACTCTCCAGAAATAACACCGACTAAAGATAATCCAATGTTTACTTTTAATGTATTAAAAAACGTCTGCAAATTTGCAGGAATTATAATCTTTGTTAATATCTGGCCTCTATTAGCATTAAAAGTTTTTGCCATTTTTATTTTTTCTTTATCTGTATTTATAAAGCCATTTAAAATATCTAGTATTGTTACTATTAATGAGATAGCCAATGCCATTACTATTATAGCTGGCATTCCTGCTCCAACCCATATGATAATTACTGGTCCAAGTGCAATTTTAGGTAGACTGTTTAATACAACCAAGAATGGTTCCGATACTTTAGATACAAACGGGAACCACCACAATATAATTGCTACTACAACTCCTAATACACTTCCTAAGGAAAAGCCAACTAATGTTTCTATACAGGTTATTTTTAAATGCTCTAATAAGTTATTAGACGATAAATTAGCAAATGTTTTAACTATTCTTGACGGTTGGCTTGTTATGAAGCTATCTATTTTTCCCATTCTTGCCATAATTTCCCATATAGCAATAATTGCTACTACTATAAATATTTGAGTACATATTACTTTTATTTTATTTAATTTGATTTTTCTTAAGTATTTTTTTCTATCAGGTGATATACTATTTCTATTATTTTTCATTTCCTAGCTCCTTCCATAATAAATTAAAATACTTACTGAATTTAGGGCTTTCTCTACAATTTAAAGGAGTTCTATTTTCCATTTCAAAATCTATAGTGTGTATATCTTTCACAGTTGCAGGTCTTTCTGTTAGTACTATTACTCTATCAGACATACTTATTGCTTCTGAAATGTCGTGTGTAACCATTATTGCTGTTATTTCCTCATTTTTCAATATTTGATATATGTCGTTTGTAACCATTAATCTAGTTTGATAATCCAATGCCGAAAAAGCTTCATCTAGCAACAATATTTTTGGTTTTATTGCTAATGTTCTTATTAATGCAACTCTTTGTCTCATTCCACCAGATAATTGATTTGGGTATTTATCCTTAAATTCATATAATCCATACTTCTTTAATAATTCTAATACATACTCTTTATTTTCTTTTGTTTTAGCTTTTTGTACCTCTAGCCCAAATAGAACATTATTTAATATCGTTCGCCATTCTAGCAAATTATCTTTTTGTAACATATAACCTATTTTTTTATCTATGCTTATTTGCCCGCTTGTTTTTTGTTCTAATCCCGCTATTATAGATAATAATGTGGACTTTCCACATCCGCTAGGGCCTATTATACTAACATATTCTCCTTCCTTTACATCAAAACTTATGTCTTTTAGTGCAACTATTTCTCCATTTTGAGCCTGATACGTTTTGTTTATATTTTCAACTTTAAGTATACTCTTTTTCAAAATCCTTCTTCCTTTCCCTTTTGATTTTAAACATTTTTTGTAACTAATTTATCTATTATATTTTATGTAATTTATTTCCTTTGGTGTAATATTATTGGGGGCAAATTTTAAGAGGTACTTCTCTCTTTAAGTACCTCTTTTCTACGTTATTCTAATAATCTCTTTTCCAATATTGTAACAATAAGGGGTTGATTGTTTTAATATTTTTAAATTTATTATAGAATATTAATAGTATTCACCTCCACTCTTTTATAAATAATTTAGGAGAATATGAACTTTTTATCCGTACATTCATATACAATCTAATCAATTTTTTTCTACTGTATTTTTTCAAATAGGGAAATTTATCTTCAGATCAAGTTTGACACAAAAAATATAATATTAATGTTTAAACTAAGTTGTTTTTTTACCATAAAAATAAATTTGTACAAATCTCTGCTCGTCCTAAAATGGACTTGTTTTATAAAACTATAATTATAATACCATTATTTTCCAGTATTTTCAAGCGTTTCAAGTCTTTTTCGTACTTCTTTTTTACCCATATTTTTGTATTAAATGATATATTTTATCAATTTATTTTTTTAATCTTTCTATTTCTTTCTTTTCTGATATTTTATTTATTTCAAAATATTTTTAGTTTAATTTAATAACATATATTAAACTCGTTCATATAATACGTATAGAGTATGATTGATTGCTCTATACGTATTAAATTTTTTTTTATGAATATATTTAATTATATAAGTTTAAATATTTTCGAATAATTTATTGGAGGTCATTATGAATAATAATATGAATAATTTAGATGTAAACGAACTTATGAAAATGTTTTCTCAAATGGATAAAAAAGATTTAGAAAAAGGGTTATCCCAGGCTTCTAAGTTTTTTAATTCTCCTGATGCAGATAAAATTATTAATAACATTAGAAATAATAATAAGACAGAATAATTTTTTAAACTCTAATAATTTTGAGGGGAGGGCTTTATGTGGATGACTTTATGCAAAACCTTAATAGTATGCTAAACGGTAAGGAAATCCCAGATAATATAAAAAGTATGCTAGGTTCTATTATGAGTAATAATTCTAATTCAACTACTGCTTCAAATCAGAATAAAAATAATGGGAATATTCCTTCAACAGGTAATGCTTCTTCGAACAATTCTACAGATGAAGGTAACCGTTTTAATAATTCCTCTAATTCAGGAATAGATTTTTCCAATATTGATATTGGCACTATTATGAAAATGCAACAGATTGTTAAGGCTATGAATACTGAGCAGTCTAATTCTAGGGCAAACTTACTTCGTTCTTTAAAGCCTTACCTAAAACCTAGCAGACAAGAGAAAGTTGAACAATATATTCAATTATTTAATATGGAAAAAGTAATAGAGCTTATGAATAACGATGGTGGTGGAAAAAAATGATATATAATTATCCTTATTTTGGATTTCCTAACTATACCAAGTACATGGCTCAAACCTATCCTTACAATTACTATAATAGTAACTTCAATAGACCCAATAATAGTATTTATAATAATCAATTCAATAATAATAGTAATAATTTGCAAAACAGTAATTCCTATAACGGCCGTATTAATAAATCTAATAATGCACCATTTGGGAATAATCAACCAAATAAAAAACGCAATAACAAACAGTTTTATAATAATAAAAATAGTCCAAAATCTCCTTCTAACATAAAAACTTTTCCTTCATCAAATACAGATATTGCTCCATTGTTTAATTTATTTGGGATTCAGTTGTATTTTGATGATATTTTACTTATTTGCATTATATTATTTCTGTATAATGAAAAAATTGAAGATAACTATTTACTTATCGCCTTAGTCCTTTTATTGTTAAGTTAAGTTTGCTGATATATTTTGCCTTGATTATGTCCTAGTTTTATGATATATACCTATAATTTTCTAAAAAAATGGAGCTTTATTATTTTAGCTCCATTTTTTATTTTTGTTAATTATTCCAAGATTAACTTTTCATATTCTTTGTTTATATACGCATATGTCACGTTACTTTCTGTGATTTCCTCTTTTTCTCTTTCTCTTATTACATTTGCTATTCTAACTTGAGGTGCTTCTATTGAAACTGCCGATATTATAGCATCTTTGTTTCCTTTTGCTCCTGCATGTGCTAGTCCTCTTAATGTTCCTAGTATTACTATGTTTTCTCCAGCAACTGCTTCGGCTCCATCATTTACATCACCTATTATCACTAAACTTCCCTCAAATTCTAATCTTTGACCAGATCTTAAAGACCCCTTATGGAATTTTGTTTCCGATGTTGATATTTGCTTACTATATGCTCTTTTAATTCCATGTAACCCTAAACTTCTTGGACTATCAAATGTAATATTAACATCAATACATTCTTTTATAATATCTTGTATTTCATCAATTTCCTTATTTTTTAGAACTTTACCTGTAACAACTATTGGAGTATCATCTTTTTGATATAATTTTTTTAATTGTGGCAATTTATTTTTTAAACATTCTATTATATCTTTTTGTTCTGCCTCTTCATTTATTTTTATTAAAATATTATCTTGTTTAGTATTAATGTTAATACAATTTTTCATTATTCTACATCCTTTCAATTTATTAGCTGAATACTTGGATATGCTGTTGTATCCTCTGTTACTTGTGTTGTATTCATTCCAAAATATTGAGCTATTATATCTCTTGCTACCTCTGCTGTATAACCACCATGTCCACCATTTCTAACAAACACTACTATTGCTATTTCTGGATTATCAAATGGTGCAAATCCAACAAACCACGCATTTGTTTTTCCTGCTATACCAGTTTGTGCTGAACCTGTTTTACCACCAACTTCTATATTAAAGTTTTTAAATGTACTATATGCGGTTCCTCCAGATTCACTGGTAACGCCTCTCATACCTTCTAAAATTGCATTTATATTATCTGTATTAAATGTTCTTTCTTGTACATCATCATTAGATAATCCCAATTTTTCATTTACATATGATTCATATTCGTTTCTAGGAACTTCGCTTCCATCTGCATTGACAATAGATTTTACTATAGTTACGTCTATCTTTTTACCTCCATTGGCAATCATCGCAACATATTTTGCCATTTGCAAAGGTGTAAATGTGTTATAGCTTTGTCCAATTGCAGCAGATAAAGTTTCTCCTAAATACCAACTTCTATTTTCTTCAACAGCTCTTTGACTACTTGCCAAGTTTCCATTTGCTTCTCCATTTAATTCTATTCCCGTTTTATGTCCTAGTCCAAGATAATATGCATAGTCTGCTAATGTGTCTATTCCGATTCTTCTTCCTACTTCATAGAAGAAATAGTTACAAGAATGTTGTATTGCCTGAGATACATTTAATCTTCCATGTCCTGTATGATAGCTTGTATAGTACCAGCAAACTGGATTATGAGCATATGGGTACACACCTGTATCATTTATCTTTTCAGTTGGTGTTATTGCTCCCGACTCCAATCCTGCTAAAGCTGTTACCATTTTAAAAGTTGAACCAGGAGAATAATTCATAGATATTGCTTTATTTTCCAAAGGCTTTGTTGTTCCATTTATATAATAATCCCATGTTTGACTGTCTATTCCATTTATAAATGCTGATGGGTCATAATCTGGATAACTTGCCATTGCAATAACTTCACCTGTTTTAACATTTAAAACTACGGCCGCACCTGCATCAGCATCATATTGATATGAAAAACCTCCACTAGCAATTTTATTTATATTATCCTTTAGTGCTTGCTCTGTTATTGCTTGCAATTTTGAATCTATTGTTAGAATTACATCAGAACCAGCTACTGCCTCTTGTGATATATATTCATCTGTAATCGTTCCATCAACGTCCATATCAATTTGTTTAACGCCATCTGTGCCTTTTAAATATTTTTCAAATACATACTCAATTCCAGATTTTCCTATTATATCATTTTGGTCATATGTATTTTCATTTCCATTTAATTCACTTTCTTCTATTTTACCAATTCTTCCTATAATATGCGAAGCTGTACTTCCTAATGGATAACTTCTTACTGATGACTCAGAAATTGTGACTCCAGGAAATTCTGAATTTTGCTCATATAATTGATGAACAGATAATTTGCTTACATTTTCTGCAATTTTAATAGATTTTGTACTACTATATCCATTATAAGAAATCTCATATCTTATAGCCATTATTTTTCTGGCATCTTCTACATTCTCTGTTTTTATCTCATATTTGTTTTTAAAATAATTAAAGGCTTCTTCTGCTGTTGCATTTTCATCTATTCCATTTGCCTTTTTCCATTTTCTCTGACTTTCATCTGTCTCTAATTTAAATGAATACGGATTTATATTTATCAAGAAGTTGTCCACATATTGGTCGCCATTTGTGGATAATAAGTTTACCAATCTCAATATTGTATCATTTAATGTTTGATTATTTGATTTTGTTTTATACAATTCCACAGAATTTTGAGTAGTAACTGTAGCTAAATTTTCTCCAGATGAATCTTTAATATTTCCCCTATCAGCCTCTAGAATACTTTCTCTAGTTAATTTAGTGTTTGACGTTTCTCTATATTCTTCTCCATGAATTATTTGAAGATTAAATAACTGCGCCAATAGTATTATTCCAACAATATATACAATTATCGTAGCTATATTATATCTTATCTTATTATCTTTTTTATTCTTCAAAAATTCACCTTCTTTTCTGTATATTTTTTAGAAAAATCTTGTAAGCATAACCTTATCTTCAAATATATTTTCTAATTTATATCCTGTTTTTTTCATTAGCGGATATAATATTATTGTTAATATAGCATTAAAAAATAGTTCTATTATCAATATCTTTATAAAACCCAGAACTTCTACATCAGCGCCTGTGTTTAGTATTCTAAATATGTAAATTATTGCTTCATATAACGCTGTTGCTCCAATTACCATTAACATTATTGTAAATCTACTATCTTTTGAAAAGTTTTTGCTTAATACCTCGCCTATAAATCCAATAGCTCCTAATACTAATCCAGATATTCCTACTGTTTTTCCTAATACTATATCTAAATATATACCAAATATTATTCCTAATACTAACCCTTGTTTTCTTCTAACAAAAAGCCCAACAAATAGAACTAATATTACATATAAGTTTGGCATAATTCCAGCCATATTAAACCAAGTGAATAAATTTGATTGTAAAAAATATATTATAAAAAATGCTAATATTATACATAAAACTGATATTATTTTTTTCACTTTAGCAATCTTTCCTCTCTATGGTTTTAATAAATTTCAAATAATGTTTTAGTTCATAATTACTAAAACAGTTTCGATTTTGTTAAAATCTACTGCTGGTTCTATCATTGCATACCTATTCGTTAGATTTTTAGTGTTTGTTACTTTTTTTACAGTTCCTATTACTATTCCTTTTGGATATATTCCACCCAATCCAGATGTTTCTACTTTATCACCTTCTAAAATTGTTGCAGATGTTGGAATTGCTGTTGCTTTTAACATTTTATTATCATCTAGTGTTCCCTTAACAACAATACCATCTCTAGTAGAACCAACCACACAGCTAACAGCACTTGAAGTATCTAATAAAGTTTGAACTTTCGCCGTAGAAGAAGTAACAGATATAACATGGCCAACTAATCCTGCGTCAGAAATAACTGGCATATTAACTTTTATTCCGTCTTTTTCTCCAACATTGATAACTATAACATTGCTATAATTGCTTATATCTTTATTAATGATATATCCTGGAACTGTAGTGTATTCAGTATATTTATCTTTTAAGTTTACATATTCTTTTAATGTTTCGTTTTCTGATTTTATAATCTCTAATTCTCTTAACGATTGTTCTAGATTGCTATTTTCTTGTTTTAATTTTTCATTTTCCTCTTTTAGAGTTTTTATGTTTGCGAAGAATGTGCTATTGCCTTGTATTTTATTTTTTATATACACAATTCCATTTTGAACAGGCATAACAAAAGAATTAAGAGCTCCTCCAATATGAGAAAAGTTCTCTATTTGTGTATTTGATAAAATCACAATTATTATCAATACTATAATAGTTATTATTACTCCTATAACTCCGCTTTTTTTGTTTCTATACATTCACATTCTCCTTATATTATTATCTTCTTTTTATTAGAGCTGACCTTAGCTTTTCTATATCTTCTATTACTTTTTCAGTTCCATTTGCTACACAATCTAGTGGTCTGTCTGCAATAAATACAGGAATTTCTGTTTTTTGAGAAATCAATGTGTCAATTCCTTTTATTAATGCTCCTCCTCCTGCAAGAGTAATTCCTCTTTCAACTATATCTGATGCGAGCTCTGGTGGCGTTTTTTCTAATGTTGATTTTACTAAGTCAATTATTTTTTCTATTGATGGTGCAATTGCCTCTTGTATTTGTGCAGATGTAACTATTTTATTTTCTGGCAAACCTGTTGTTAATTCTCTTCCTCTTATTTCCATAGACTTTTCTGTTACAAGCGGAATAGCACATCCTAATTCAATTTTTACTTGCTCTGCTGCTGTTGTTCCTATAGCTAGATTCAAATTATTTTTTATATAATTTACTATATCTTCATCAATTTCGTCTCCTGCAACTTTTATAGAGTCACTAACAACAATACCGCCTAATGAAACAACTGCAACTTCTGTTGTTCCACCACCAATATCAACAATCATACTTCCAGTTGGCTCTACAACTTCTAATCCAGCTCCTATAGCTGCTGCCATTGGCTCTTCTATTAAATAAACTTCTTTAGCTCCTGCTCCTGCAATTGCTTCTTCAACTGCTCTTTCTTCTACTTCTGTTATTCCAGAAGGCACACCAACAACAACTCTTGGCTTTCCAGCATTATATCTTTTACATACTTTTGAAACTATGTTTTTTATCATCAATTGAGTTGCACTAAAATCTGCTATAACACCGTCCTTCATTGGTCTTACAGCTCTTATTTGTTCTGGTGTTCTTCCTAGCATTTCTTTTGCTTCATGTCCTGTAGCTACAATTTCGTTATTCCTTCTGTCTATTGCTACTACAGATGGCTCATTTAAAACAATTCCTTTTCCTTTTATTGTAACTAAAATATTAGAAGTTCCTAAATCCATTCCAATATCTTTTGATCCTAATGAAAAAAAGTTCATTTACTTCACATTCCTTCCTTACTTATATGCTTATATCATATTATGTCCTTTGTCATTGCACTTGTATACCTATAATTACCAATTACTATATGATCCAATAATTCTATCCCCATTATTTTTGCTGAATTATATATTTCCTTGGTTATGTTTATATCTTCTGGGCTAGGCGTTGGATCTCCACTTGGATGATTATGTACCAAGATTATCTTTGGTGCACACATTTTAATTGGTTCTACTAATAAACTTTTTACATCAAGAGTTGCAGAATTCGTTCCTCCATAAGAAATATCTACTATTTTTAGCAATATATTTTTTGTATTTAATATTAATTCTTTTACTTTTTCTCTTTTTTCTGTCCTTAATTCGTCCATCAGTAAATTTGCAACATCTCTATTTGACTTTATCTGTATTTTTGCTATCTCCAATGGCTTAGACATTCTCTTTGCTAGCTCGCACACAGCTTTAATTTGCATTGCTTTTATTTTGCCTATACCATTTATCTGCATAAGTTCTTCTACTGATAATTCTTGTAAAAAACTCATATTATTGTTTTTCATATTTCCATTTTCAATACTTAAAACTTGCTTTGCAATTTCAAGTACAGTTTTTTCCTTTGTTCCTGTTTTTATTATTATTGCTAATAATTCAGAATTTGATAATTTATCAGCCCCATACATTTCCATCTTTTCGTATGGTCTTTCCGCTGATGGTAGATTTTTTATCGGCATACTTTTCCTTTCTACCCTTATTGTTACAATGCCTTTCTATATATAAAGATTGAAAGAATAACTCCTATAATGCTTGCTATGTTTATTTTAAACACTGCTCCAAATGTAATTTTTACTACATTTAGCTCAAGTGTTAATGGTTCTGCTATTCCAAATTCTTGTCCATAAGAAAGCCACCATAAAAAGTCCACATTAGAAGCAAGCTCTCCCAATAATCCCCCTATTACTAATCCTGCTAGTATAAATAATATACATATCCATGCGTTTTTTCCCTTCATCTTTTTTCCTCCGTTTCACTTACGGAAATTTGTTTTCCGTACTTTTGTATTATATATTGAAAATGCTTTTTTTTCAATACTATAATAATATTTTTTCAATTTTACTTTATTTTTTTAAATTAATGTGTTATATTTAATAGTACCCTTTGTTTTATTAAAACATATAATTATATTATAACATTTCCATAAATTGTTCATTTCATTTATGATGTTTTAGTAGTATAATTAAATTATAGATTAGGGAGGCTACGCTTTTATGAAATTTGAAAAAATCAACAATGACAAAATAAAGGTTACAATAAATAAAGATGATTTATCTGCAAATGATATAGATTTTCATTCTTTTATGTCTAATTCTAAAGAAACACATTCTTTATTTTTAAGTGTGTTAGAGCGAGCTGAAAAAGATTATAATTTTTCAACTAAGGATTATAGCTTGCGTGTAGAAACAGTTGCACTATCCGATGGTAATTTTATTCTAACAATTACTCGTGTTTTGGAGCCATCTGGATCATTTACTGAGTCTACTCCTACAAAAAAGAAATTAAAAGTTGCCAGAAAAATTCCTAAGGCAGAAACTGCCTCTGTAATATATAAATTCAATACTTTTGAAGATTTTTGTGATCTAGCAAATTTTATTTACGCTTCTCCACAATTTAATTATACAGATTTAGCAAAAGATTTTTCTTTATATAAGTATAATGATAAATATTATCTTTCTTTATCAAATATTAATAAAGACTTTAAAGCTTTAAAAGGTGTATTTGCATCCATCACTGAATTTGGTACATATGTAGATTCTGCTGAAATTTTTGAAGCAAAATTGTTTGAAAGTGGTTCTATAATATTTAAAAATAACGCAATAGAAAATTGCATTAAACATTTTATCAGCCAATAGTACATCGTCCATTGCTGATAACTTTATTAATTTTTTGTGTAATGATTTTTTTAATATATAGTAAAAACCAGATAATCAAGAAGATTATCTGGTTTAATTTGTTTTATATAATAGGAAAGTCATACTGCTTTTTCTATTAAAAATATATTTAATATAAATAATTTTGTGGATTCTGTGTAACTCCATTTACTCTTATTTCTAAATGTAAATGATTTCCTGTAGATCTACCAGTTGAGCCAACCTTAGCAATCACCTGACCTTGAGAAACAGTTTCTCCTACTGAAACACATAGTGAACTGCAGTGTCCATATAATGTTTGTACTCCATTTCCATGTGATATTATAACATAATTTCCATATCCACCATTATAACCTTCTGCCGCAGTTGTAACTGTTCCCCCAGCAGCTGCCACTATAGAAGCCCCATAGCTTGCTCCAATGTCTATGCCTTTATGGTTATTACTACTACGCAGACCATATCTTGATGTTACAGTTCCAGACACGGGTCTAATTAAACTTATCCCTAGACTAACTACAGTACTTGATTGGTTCATTCCAGAAGCTGCAACAGCACTTCCTCCCGTACTTGCAGTTTTCACAACTTTTACAACTTTCTTCTCATACAAACTTGCAATACATGCTTCTTTCTCTGCAAACTCCTCTTTTTGAGTATTATATTTTTCAACTACAGTTAACTTATCTACGTTTGCACTATTTTTTTCTTTTAACTCATTTATTATTGCTTCTGCTTCATCAAATGTAGAAAAGAAATACTTTTCTTCTCCATCTTTTAGTAAAGCATAGTATCTATAATATGTAGTTCCTTGGCTTATTACTTTATTATAAATCTCGTCATCATTTGTTTGTACATCTTTTTTCAATAAGCACAAGTTATATTCAGGCATATTGTCTACTTGTATAAATGCAACATTATCTCCATCACCTTGACCTAAATAGCTATTAATCTTTGCTTGCAATGTTCCTTTTTCTCTAGTGTAACCTATAAATTCTCCATTTAATGAAACACTATAAGTTGGCTTATAAATGTATAATGCTAATCCTGTTATTATTAATCCTGCTATTGCTACTATTATTAATACTTTAGCTGACGTTCTTATATGTGCCGCACATCTTTTTAGAATTCTTATAATAAACAACTCCTATCTTATAATCTTTTCACAATTATTATTATTTTATATCAAAAAAAGATTAATAACAAATATAATATTTGTTATTAATCTTGATTACAATCTGTTATTTGCCTTTATACGTTATTTTTAGTACATTTTATCTTTTTTGCTCATTTTTGCTCTCGTTTTCTCTTTTTTTCTCACTTTTCCATTATTTTATGATTATAAAATCTTGTATTACACTGTTACATTTTATTGTAATTCATTTTTCACTTTGTCTATTTCCATTTGAGTTGCTTGTGCTGCAGGCTTGTAATATCCTTTTGTTTGAGCTATTTTAAATAATTCATATTGAAAACTTTCATCATTGTTTCTTATTTGTTGAATAGTTTGTCTTAATTGCATATTCTCTGCTTCTGATATAACTCCTTGATATGTTGTTAAGCTGGCTTTTACTCCATCTAAAATATCATTTACCATAGTTTTTTCGTCCATAATTTTCCCTCCATTCAAATTTAATTTTACTCTTAATTTTTCATTTTTATTGAGTATTGTTAGTTATTCAAAAATGTCATAAGTTTTTGTTTTGTATTTAATGTATCTTGAGCTGACTTTGTAAATAACTGTTTTATTTGTGGATCAACAGCTTGTGATGCATATGAATTTAGTTTTTGATAAGACGTCTCATGTGCTCCTATTAGATGTCTTAAATTTTGTAGTTCAACTTGACTTAAATTTGGCATATTTATCCTTCCTTCCTATTCATTATATAATTTATTATTTACAATTTTTTAAAAAATATTCTTGAAAATTTTGTATAAAAAAACTAGCCAGAGCAATATGCCCTGGGCAGGTTTGAAATATAAACTATATTTACTTATGCGTTTTAATCTTATTATCTTTCCATGGTTTTACATAAAAGTCAATGTGTTGTATTGTGGCTTACGCCAGTATTTCAAGTCCTGCAAATTTTGCCATTAATCTCTTATGTCCTGCTTTATCAAATGTTATATCGACTTTTGCATCTTCACCCTCTTGTTCTATATAGTTAATTGTTCCTTCTCCAAATTTCTTATGATATATTCTTTGTCCAGCTTGATATTTTGATATATCTATATTTGAGCCCGCATTATTCTTCTTTATAGAATTCAAGAAGCTCTCTGCTGTTCTAAACTCATAAGTTTGATTTGCTTCTTTTGTTTTTGCTGCAACTGTTTTTTCTATTTCTTCATTACCAACTTTATATGTTTTTACAGATTGTCCTTTTCCATAGCTCCATCTATATCCTGTATCTGCGAAGTTGTTTTCGCTTCTAGTTTCAACAGCTTCTTGATATCCTTCCAAAAGTTCGTCCGGAATTTCTTTTACAAATCTAGATATTGCATTATAACTAGTAGAGCCAAATATCGTTCTGTGTTTTGCACATGTTAAATATAAGTATTGTCTTGCTCTCGTAATGCCTACATAAAATAATCTTCTTTCTTCTTCTAGTGCTGTAACTTCTCCTATAGACTTATAGCCTGGGAAAATTCCTTCCTCCATTCCTGCTAAAAATACTACTGGAAATTCCAACCCTTTTGCACTGTGTAGTGTCATAAGTGTTACAGAATCTTGGGTTTCTTCCATTCCGTCAATATCGCTAGAAAGTGTTATTCCTTCTAGAAATTCAGCTAAAGAATTTTCAGCTGATTCCTCCTCAAACTCTATTGCAACCGTTAAAAATTCTTCTAGGTTTTCTATTCTGGTTTCTGCTTCAACCGTGTTTTCTTGTTCTAATGCTTTGGTATATCCTGTTGTTTTTAGTGTTAATTTTATTAATTCTGATATACTTAAATTTTCTTTTTGTGCTCTTAAATTTTCTATTTGTTCTATAAATTCTCTAGAATTTAGGTATACTCTATTTAAATCATATTCTGCTGCATTTTTTATAACTTCATACATTGATACTCCAGAGTTTTCTGATATTTCTTGTATTTTTTCTAGGCTTGTTTTTCCTATTCCTCTCTTAGGTTCATTAATAATTCTTTTTAAAGATAAATTATCTGATGTGTTATGTATTAATCTTAAGTATGCAATTATATCTTTTATTTCTTTTCTTTCATAGAATTTTAATCCACCAATAATTTTATATGGAATATCTTCTCTTCTTAGAATATCTTCTATCGCTCTTGATTGTGCATTCATCCTATATAATATTGTAAAATCTGAATTCTTGTAATATTCTTCCCTTTTTAAATGAGCAATCTGTTGTACTATATATGTTGCTTCATCATATTCATCTTCTCCACAATATATACAAGGCAAGTTTCCTTCATCGTTTTCCGTCCATAATTTTTTATCAAATTTATTTTCATTATGCTTTATTACTGCATTTGCCGCTTTTAAGATATTACCTGTGCTTCTATAATTTTGCTCTAATTTTATTATTTTAGTACCTGGAAAATCTTTTTCAAAGTTCAAAATATTTGATATATCTGCCCCACGGAAGCTGTAAATTCCTTGGTCGTTATCACCTACAGCTGTTATATTTCCATATCTTGATGCTAGTAGTGATACAAGCATAAATTGAGATTTATTGGTATCTTGGTACTCATCAACTAATATGTATTTAAATTTTTCCGAATAGTATTCTAAAACATCCGGATTCTCTGTTAATATCTTTATTGTAAAGTTTATTATATCATCAAAATCTATTGCATTGTTTTCCTTCAATTTTCTTTGATATAACTCATATATCTCTGCTATTTTTTCCTTTCTAAAATCTCCCGAATATTTCACGCCATATGCCTTTGGCTCTAGCATTTCATTTTTCCCATTACTTATCTCAGATAACACACTTCTATCTGTAAAAATCTTGTCATCTGCCTGTACTGCTTTTAAACATTCTTTTATTAATGTTTTTTGATCCGAGGTATCAAATATAACAAAGTCACTTCTAAAACCAATTCTATCTATATGTTTTCTTAAAATTCTCACACAAATTGAATGGAATGTTCCCATCCATATGTCTTTTGCTGTATCTCCTACTAATTTTTCCACTCTTTCTTTCATTTCATTTGCTGCTTTATTTGTAAATGTGATTGCTAAAATGTTCCATGGCTTAATTCCATTTGCTATCATGTATGCAATTTTATGCGTTAATACTTTTGTCTTTCCACTTCCAGCTCCAGCAATAACCAAACAAGGTCCCTCAATTCCTAAAACCGCTTCCTTTTGTTTATCATTCAATCCATTTATTAATTCTTCGTTATCCATGCTTGTGTTCCTTTCAAATTATAAAAATATTTTTGTCTAAATCGATATAATAATTTTCTATCTTGTAGTAGTTATTATATCAAATATTTAATATAAATCAAGCGAACACTTCCATTTTATGCAAAAAAATGTTTTTAAATATTCATAGCTATAAGTCCTAGTGTAAAGCCTATTACATTGCCTATTGTGCTTATTTTTCCACTATAAAGTTTATTGGCTTCTGGCAATAGTTCTCCTGATACTATATACAGCATAGCTCCTGCCGCAAAACTTAAACACATTGCTATTATATTTTGTGAAATTCCTCCAACTAATTTTCCTATAAAAGCTCCTATTCCGGTAGTTACTCCAGATAAAATAACATACAAAATCACCTTAGATGTTTTCATTCCACCATTTTTCATTGGAACAGCCATTGATATTCCTTCTGGTATATCATGTATGCAAATCGCTATTGCCACAGAATATCCTAATGCCATTGAGGCTTCAAATCCTGATCCAATTGCTAATCCTTCTGGCAAATTATGCAATGCTAATCCTATTGATACAATTATCCCAGTTTTTAATAAACTAGATTTTTTACTTTTTTCTTCAAATCCTCTAGTAAACTTTCTTTCGACTAAATCATCACAAGCCATCATGCATATTATTCCTGCCATTATGCCTACAAGTACACTTGGAATATTTGCAATTTCCATTGCCTCTGGTATTAAGTTAAAACTTACTATTGCCATCATTAATCCGGATGCAAGAGATAATATAAAGCTTAAAAATCTATTTGAAGTATTTTTAAATTTTACTCCTATTATTCCTCCTATAGTTGTTCCAAATGTACCAAAAAACAAACCTAATAATGTCGTTTTTAAAATTTCGTTCATAATTGATTCATCCCTTTCTTTCCCAATCCAACTCTTAAAATTTATTTTTGGTAAGGGGATTTTATTAAAAATCGTTCTTTTAATTTATATGTCTTTATTTCTTCTATTATTCAAACACAAAAACAGAGGAATTATTTTCCCCTGTTTTATATATTCTTATTTTCTATTCTTCTTCAGAGCCCTTTAATTTTTCTGCTCTATCTGCTGCTATTAAGTTATCTATCATTTCATCTAAGTTTCCATTCAAGAAATCTTCCATTTGATATATGCTGAATCCTATTCTATGGTCTGTTATTCTTCCTTGTGGGTAATTGTATGTACGTATTTTTTCGCTTCTATCTCCACTACCTACTTGACTTCTTCTTTCACTTGCTAATTTAGAATCTTGTTCTTGTTTTTCTTTTTCATACAATCTAGATTTTAATAACTTCATAGCATATTCTCTATTTTGTGTTTGTGAACGCTCTGTTTGACATTCAGCAACAATTCCTGTTGGAACATGGATTAGTCTTACTGCTGACGATGTTTTATTTACATGTTGTCCACCAGCACCTGATGCCCTAAATACTTCTAGCTTAATATCTGCTGGATTTATGTCTATTTGAACATCTTCTACAACAGGTAAAACAGCTACTGTTGCTGTAGATGTATGTATTCTTCCACTTGCCTCGGTTTCAGGAACTCTTTGAACTCTATGAACTCCACTTTCAAATTTTAATCTACTATAAGCTCCTTTTCCTGTTACCATAAATGAAATTTCTTTATATCCTCCAAGTCCTGTTTCATTTTCATTTAATACTTCTATTTTCCAGTGTTTTCTTTCTGCATACATAGAGTACATTCTAAATAATGTGCCTGCAAATAGAGCTGCTTCTTCTCCTCCAGCTCCTCCTCTTATTTCACAGATTATATTCTTATCATCATCTGGATCTTTTGGAATTAATAATATTTTTAATTCCTCTTCTAATGTAGGAATCTTGTTTTTAGCTTCTTGTACTTCTTCAGCTGCTAATTCTTTCATTTCAGGATCATTTAACATACTTTCAGCTTCTTCTAAACTTTTAAGTACTTGCTTATATTCTTTATATTTTAAAACTACTTCTTCTATTTCTGCATGCTCTTTCATATATCCAGTCCATTCACTGGTTTTAGCTATTATTTCAGGGTCTGCTATTTTTTTGTTTAAATCTTCATAACGTTGTTCTACAGCCTCTAATTTTTGAAACATAATTATTCTCCTAACCTTTTTATAAATTTACTTTAATATTATACTACAATTCTCTATTTGTTTCAATGCTTTTAGGTGTTTTAGTTTAATATCCACCTACATTTAAAAAATTCTCTCTTTTTCATAGATATTTCCCAAATTGATTATTATAACTTTATCAAATTATATTCTACCTTTAATTTGTCTAAGATTTCTTTTTCTCTATTTGTGCAAGTAAATATTATGCTTTGATGTTCTTTTAGTTCTTGAGCTAAAAAATTAAGTACATTTTCTAATCTGCTATTATCAAAGTATGCAAATGTTTCGTCTAACATTATTGGCATACTTTCTTTAGATATATCATTAACCATTGCTAATCTTAAAGATAAATATAATTGGTCTATTGTTCCTACACTAAGTTTATCTGCCTCTATATATTCTCCTTTTTTGTTTTCTATAATCATTCCATTTTCATCACTTATTGTAACTTTATTATATTTTCCACTAGAAATCTTGTTTATACTATTAGATAAATTTTGTGTAAATTTAGGAGTTATAGTTGTTTTCATTTCTTCATATGCGTCTTTCAAACTCTCTATTGCTATATTTATAATTTCTTCTTTATCTTTTAATTCTTGCCTTTCCTCTTTTAGTTCTTCTTGTTGTTCTTTTAAGTTTACTAGATTATCTAATTGCGGAAAAATGTTCTTCTCTTCAATTTCTAGTCCTTTTAACTGCAACTTAGCAGTATTAAGTTCTTCTTCAAATTTTGCTATAAGAGATTGCAAATCTTCAGCTTCTAATATTTTTTGTATCTCCTCTCGAGATATTTTTTCATTGTATTCATTTGCTAGTATTTTCTTTTTTTCTGTAATTTTACTATCTATAGAATTTTTCAACTCGTTTATTTTATCTTCTAATTGTTCTTTGTTTCTTTCTAATAATTCAATTTGACCTTTTGCCATTGATATTGAATTATTTATTTCTATTTGCTTATTCTTTAATGTCAAAAGTTCACCATTTAACTCTTCGATTTTTTCTCTTGTTTTCTCTTTTTTATTACTTATTGTATTTATAATATTTTGTTGTTGTCTATTTTTTTCTGCTTCAATTTCTCTTCTCTTTTTATTTTTTACATTAGCTATTATTCCAGTTATTAAAGTTACCATAACTCCAATAATTAAAGTTATGTTTACTTCTTTTATTTTTAATATCGAAATATTTATCAACAGGAATATTAATAACACACTAGCAATTATAGCATATGGTAATATTTTATTTTTTTTGTTTTCTTCATTTTTATCTTCTTTTGATTTTATTTCATTTTCTTTGCTTTCATATTCATTTAAAAGTTTTGTTAATGTTTCTTTTCCGCCATTTATTTCTTCATATTCTTTATCTATTTTATTTTTTTCAATCTCATGTAATCTTACCTGTTCATTTAAATCCTTTATTTTTTGTATATTTTCTGTTATTGTATCTTGATTTACAGTATACATATTCTTCGCTAACTTGTTTTCTTCTTCTGTATCTTTTAACTCTCTTGACATTTCCATAACTGTTTGCATGGCGTTTATCTCTTGTTCTAATCTCTTTTTTTCATTATCTATGTCATATTTTTTATCTTGATATGGTTCGATTCTTTCTAGTTCATTCTCTATTGCAGTCAATTTGCTTTGGATTATATTAATAGGTTTCTGTGATGTTTTGTTTGTTCCTATTTCATCTCTTATTTTATCTTGCAATTTTGTCATTGCCTTTTTATATGAAACATTATCTTCTCCAGTCCCAGCTAAATTAGCAATTTTTTGAACCAATATGTTTTGATTTTTTTCGTCCAGTCTAACCTCTTGTTGCATTGATACAACTGTTGATAAATACATCTGCTTATCTATTCCAGTTTGCTCTACAAAGAATTTACTTCCATCTTTTTTATCAGTATCAAACTTAGAAGAAATTTCTTCCATTTGTCCATTGTATATCTTTGGATTCTTTTTTCCGAAATCTCTATATATTTCATATTTTTCATTATTGTCTAGTGTATAACTTATCTTACCAGAAAAATCTGTACCCTCCCAAGGTTTATATTTATCGTAATCCGAAATGTTTTTTCCTTCTTTATTTCTTGATATTCCATAAAGTGCATTTGAAATATAACTTAAAAGTGTAGATTTTCCACTTTCATTTTCTCCTTGTACTATGTTTATACCTTCTTTAAAATTTATCTGCTTGTCTGTAATATTCCCATATGCATTTATTTTTATTTCATCTATTTTCAATATGTTCACCTCTTACTTGCTTAATATGTTCATTCCCAACTCAAATGCTTCAATTGCCTTTTGCTTATTTTCCTCTGACTCCTCACTATTAATTCTTTGCATTATTTTCTTTGCAAACAATCCTTTTAAGCTAATTTGTTCAGCAATTTCTTCCATGTTGAATTTAATAGAAGTGTTGTCTTTTATCTTTATTATATTTTGATGTTTTGTTAATTCTAAAATTTCTTTAATATTTATTTCAAAATTCTTTTTTCCTATTAATATTATTTTATAAAACTTATCATCATCAAATTTTGTATTATTTAACTTTTCTATCAATGTTTCATTCGATTCAACATCAGTTACATTTATTTCTTTTTCTTCAAATGTTTTTGACTCAATTTCTATAAACTTTAACTGCAATTTCTTTGATTCATTAGTTATCTCTCCTAATATTACTCCTCTTTTTCCTAATTCATCAAATCCTAAAGATACAGTCGAACCCGGGTATACAATTTTTTGATCTGGATAATCATTATAGTTTTTTTTATGGATATGTCCTAATGCTATATAGTCGAACCCAGATTCTTTTAGCTCTTTACTACTCATTGGATTATATTCTCTATTTTCATCGTTCCCGCCATCTAAACTTCCATGTGTTATTAGTATATTAATTTTTTCTTTATTTTCTATTTCTATATTTTTATATTTATTTTGCATATAAAAATCACTAAATCCATAGCCGTATATATCAGCTTCCGTAGTATGTATCACGTCTAGTTCATCTTTAAAAATATGAACATTTTCACTCCAACTGAATTGTTTATAAAAAGAATTATTTATATATGGATCGTGGTTTCCTGGTGTTATGTACACCTTTGTTTCAGGTATTTGCTTAAATAGATTATTTATATATTCAATTGTTGATTTTTTTATATATTCTTGTTCATATAAATCGCCTGATATAAATAAGTATGGAATATTGTTTTCCTTTATATAATCGATTACTTGCTTCATTGCTTGTCTTTGTTCTAATCTTCTTTGATTTGAAAAGTTCTCTCTTCCTGCCAAATTCACAAATGGAGCATCTAAATGTAAATCTGCCATATGTATAAATTTCATTTTATCTCATCCCTCCATAAGAAGTTTATACACAAATTTATATCATAGAAAAAAGTTATAGTCAATAGTTTTTAAAACATTTGTTTGTAGATTGTTTGTTAAAACTAAAAACCATAGTTGCTTTAAAATTTGGCAACTATGGTTTTTCTTGTTATTAATTATTTGTATCATCATCTATTGGTCCAAATAACTCATCAAATTTTGCTTCTAATTCATCTTGTAAATCTTTAGAAAATAATTCATCCTCTTTTGTATTATCTTCCATAGGTAAAGTTGGTGCATCAGAAAAATTTGATGCCTTTGTTTTTTCAGGTTGTACTTCTGTTTTATTTATTTGTTCATTGCTTACACTATTTGTTTTTGGTTCGTCATCATCAAATAAATCGTCCAATGATTCAACTTTTAAGTCTTGCTCTTTTGCGTCGGCTTTTCCTTCCTGATATGGGTTATATGGATTAAATCTTCTATACTCTCCACGTAATCCCGCATCAAAATCATTGTGGCTAATTCTAATCATTGATAATTCTTTTCCCATTGGCTTCTCAAAGTAATAATATTTTTTAGCCTTAATTGGTTTTAATCCTTTTTCATAGATTATACACAAATCGTTATCCATTCTTCTTAATTCATCAGGTGTCATTAATGCTCTTGCCATTATTTGATCTGATTCGCTATAGCCTTGCTTATGATGTTGCTTATCTTTATTTGTTGATTTACTGTCTCTTGATATCGTTTTCTCTCCTAATTGTTTAGAGAAATATTCACATGTGTCAGGTGAGTTACTTCCTAAAAATACATGTGTGTCACAGTTACCAATTATTGTTTCAGCCGACTTTTCATATACAGCTTTTAATTGGTCTAGGTTCTGTAATATAACGCTGAACGATATTTTTCTACTTCTACTTGTAGAAATCTTTTTATCAAAATCCGGTATTTGTCCAATATTTGCGAACTCGTCCAATATGAAGAATACTGGCACTGGAAGTTTTCCATCAGGGCTTCTATCGGCAAAATCATACAAATGTTGTATCATCTGTGCAAAGAATATAGTAAGCAAGAAATTGTATGCTGTATGTGTATCTGAAGAAACAACATATAACGCAGTTTTTTTGCTTGCCAATTCTTCAAAATCTATTGTGTTTGTTGATGTTACATCAGCTATTTCTTTTGAATCGAATTTTCCTAGCTTTGATTGTAGTGTACTTAATATAGATGAATATGTTTTATCTGATGCTATCTCTATAGATTTATAGTTCATTCTTGCTGGATGGTCTATTGGTAATTCATTCATTAATTCTGTTAATAAGTTACTACCGCCATTATTATTTGCTGCCCTAACAAGTTCAGCACAAGAGGCTAGATTTTGTTCCTCTGGTGGTCTTGTGGCCATTAAATAATATATTAATGCCTTTAATAACATTTCTGCTGTATCTTCCCAGAACGGATCAGATTTTCCACCCTCAGCCTGTTGTCCTTTTACTATTGTGTTTGCAATAACGTCAACATCAACATTGCTTTCAATATGTTGTAATGGATTATAACCATCACTGCTTACAGGATTAACTAAGTTTAATAGCTTTATTTCATATCCATGTTCCTTTAGGAAACCTGCAGTTTTATCATACAATTCACCCTTTGGGTCTGTAAATATATATGAACCTAACATTTGATAAGCATTAGGTATTGAATATGATGCAGATTTACCAGATCCAGAACCGTCCAACTACTAATACGTTTACATTTCCTCTTTTATCTACTGGCAAGTAATTGTTTTCTGCTAATATTATTCCATTTTTTTTGCTTAATATTTTATATTGTTCTCCACCTTCAGACCAATCGCTTGATCCATGTTCTATGTCTGTATATTCATTCTTTGGCTTTGATTTTATTAATCCTATGATTATTGCTATTGCAACTATTATTGTCATCCACAATGTTGCTTTTCCAAATATTCCAATTGTATCTGATTTAAATATCTTTGTAAAAGCAGTTAATGTTGATACTTCTTGGAAGAATTTTTCAAAGAATATTGACATATCAAACTTGCCATTTATTGTTGATTCAACTATTGAAACCGCCAAAGGCGCAATTAATACTATGTCTATTACTAGCCATAGTATTATAAAAATTATTAAATATTTTTTGTTGTCTTTTAAAACTTTTTCTACTTTATAATTCATATATAAATCACCTTTTCTTGTGTTTTATTCTCTTTCGCCTAATTCTCTATTTGGTACAAGTGGTATTGTAATAGCTGGCTCTTCAGGTCCTAGTCCCTTCATTTCAGCACCATTTTCTGATATTTCTATACCTTTTTTGCTTGTAAGTTGTCCTCCATTACATACTATTTTAAATTTTGCAGCTCCATTTGTCGCCACTGCATTATTATCACTCATTAATAAGTTCCCCCTAACTAATTATCTTCTCTAATTTCGAATGCGAAATAAGATTTATATGGTTTTAATTTACATTTTCCTCTAACTTCATTCGTATCTTTATCAAAGTAAAGAACTGGCTTTACCTCTTCTGTTGTCTCAGGGTCAATTATAGTTATTGGCCTTTTTAAATTTGGTGTATATCTTACATCTTTATATTCTGTTTCTGTTTCAGAATATAAAGTATCGAACTTAACTGGAACTGGTCTTTTAGATATTTTTACTTCATCCTTATTTAAAAGTCCCATGTTCACAACAACTTTATCTGGTGCAAAAGATAAGATAACTAATTGATTACCATTTTCTTTTGGTTCATCTACATAAAAGGTTTTTCTTGTATTTTCACCTACAAGTTCAGCTCTGCTTTGTAATCTTTCTATTGTGAACTTTGGTGAGTTTGCCTCAAATTCCTTTTCTGTTTTGTTTACCTGATAAATTACTGTTTTTACATTTTTTGGATCTGTTATACTAAAGTGTTTGCCTTGTATATTATCCATTTTTTTACCCTCTCTTTCTTTATGAAAAAGTTTTTCATATTTTATCTTTAGCATAGTATATTTTGTCCGATTACATCGTACTTTTTTATTATACTATACTTTCCACATTATGTCAATATTTGTGTTGTTTTATTAATTATATGCTTGTCTCGGATTAAATTTTGAAATCTTTTTTAGCTTTTTATACAGCTCTTTTTCTTCTTCTGTTATATTTTTTTGTATCATTATTTTAACTTGGAGCACCAAATCTCCTCTAGAGCCCTTACCATCTTTATATCCCTTTTCTTTTATTCTAATACTTTCTCCAGTTTGTACTCCTTTAGGTATATATACCGAAAACGGCTCGTCAATCGATTTTGCTTCAACTTTTGCACCTAATACGGCTTCCCATGGTGATATACATATATCTTCATATATATCAGAACCCACTAATCTATATTTTTCATTATCTATTATTTTTATTCTTATTAGAAGGTCTCCATTTTTTCCGCCATTTTCTCCTGGCTTACCTTGTCCTAACAATCTAATTTTTTCGCCATTTCTAATACCTTCTGGTATTTTTATATCAAAGCTTTTCATTTTTCCTTCTACTGTTCTTAATGAAAGCTTTTTGGTTTTTCCATAAAAAGCATCTTCTATTGAAACTTGAATTTCAGTTTCAACATCTTCTCCCTGTACAGGTATTTTTTTAGCCTTTTTGGTACTTACACTTTCTTTGCTTGATGTTGCTCCAAATAAAATGCTCATAACTTCTTCTGCTGTTGATACTTTTTCCTGTTTTGGCTCTTCTGCTTTCTTTCTTCTTTTACTAATTTTAGAATTCCATGTTCTATCATATTTTTTCTTTGTTGTTGGATTAGACAAAATATTATATGCTTCGTTTATGTCTTTAAACCTTTCCTCTGCATTTTTATTTCCAACATTCACATCAGGATGATACTTTTTTGCTTGCTCTCTGTAAGCATTCTTTATATCGTCTATAGTTATTTTATTTGTTTCTAATCCTAGTATTTTGTAGTAATCCTTGAAAATCATTTAACATCCTCCACTTATATGGTGGTTTCATTATATCACAGTATTTTCAAGTTTGGAATACTTGCTCTAAAAATTATTTATTTTTTCATTGCTAATTGAATTAGTTCATCTAGTAGATTTTCATATTTTAATCCCACATTTTCCCACAATTTAGGATACATGCTAATATTAGTAAAACCAGGCATTGTGTTTATCTCATTTAAATATATTTCTGAGGTATTTTTATCTACAAAAAAATCTACTCTTGCAAGACCAGTTCCTCCCACAGCTTTAAATGCCTTTACTGCTGTTTCTCTTATTTTCTCGCTTATACTCTCTTCTATCTCTGCAGGTATAATTGTTTTGGATTCTGCGTTTTTATATTTAGATTCATAATCATAAAATTCATCAGCAGAAAGTACTTGCCCAACGTAAGAAGCTTTTACCTCTTCATTTCCTAGCACTGCACACTCAATCTCATTGCCATTTATAGCCTCTTCTATTAATATTTCCTTATCAAATTCAGCAGCTTCATCTATGTATCTAATAAGCTCCTCACCATTTTTTGCCTTATTAACGCCAACTGACGAACCAGAATTTGATGGCTTTATAAATACCGGATATCCTAGTTTTTTATTTACAATATCACATATTTCTTTTTCGTCTTTTTCTTGATGATTTAAAGACTCATCTATATAAATTATTTTTCCAGCTAAACTCTTATTTATTATTACTGCCTTTGCTTGTTTTATCTGTGCTTTTTCTAGTACCATTTTTGTATATATTTTATTCATACATATACTAGAGGCTAAAACTTTACAGCCGACATATGGTATATTTAGCAGTTCTAACATTCCCTGAACTGTTCCATCCTCACCATAAAGTCCATTTAAAACAGGAAAAACAACATCTAACTTCTGTAGTTCTTCTACTATATTTGTAATTTTTTCTAATTCTTTTGGATTTTCTCCTATTTCCAATATGTCAATTACATTAGTATCCTTTGTATATTTGTACCATGTTCCTTCTTTGCTTATGTATATAGGATTTATTTCGTATTTTTCTTTCGATAAATTCTTTATAACTGATGTGCCAGATGCAACAGACACATCATGTTCTGTCGACTTTCCTCCAAAAATAACACCTAATTTAATCTTACTCATTTTTATTACTTCCTTTCAAGTAATTTTTTATATAATTTCAGATACTATTTCTTTAAAATTCATTGAGTTTGATGCTTTTATTAGAATTGCATCCTCTTTTTCTAGCAATTCTTTTAGTTTTTCTACTGCTTCATTGTTATTATTAAAATGATATACCTCTATTCCACTTTTCATGGCAACATCTGCTATTTCTTCAGCCTCATTGCCAACAGCAATTAATATATCAATTTTATTTTTTACAACCTCTTCTCCAACTTTATGATGCAATTGTTTAGAATATTCCCCAAGTTCTAACATATCTCCTAATACAGCAATTTTTCTCTTTGCATTTGTATTTTTTAAATATTCCAAAGCTGACTTCATCGAATCATAATTTGCATTGTAGCAATCATTTATAATTGTGTAACCTTTATTAGATTTTTGCACATCAAGTCTCATTTTTGTTAATTTAAACTTGGCAATTCCTTCTTTAATTTTTTCTACACTAATTCCTAATTCTTTTCCTACACAGATTGCTGCTAAGCTATTATAAACAAAAGCTTCTCCACCAACAGGAACATCAATCTGTTCATTAGTATCTTTGTTTTTTAATGTAAACTTACTTCTATTTTTACTATATGTAATATTAGTAGCCATTTGGTGACTTTCGTTCTCTATGCCATATGTTACAATATTATATTTTTCTTTATTATCTATATACCAGTTGTGTAACATATCATTGTCATTATTTATTATTAATTTTCCTTCACTTGATAGGCCTTCTAATATTTCTAATTTAGCTTTTAATATATTTTCTCTTGAACCTAAATTTCCAATATGTGCTGTTCCAACATTTGTAATTACAGCAACTGTAGGTTTTGCAATATTTGTTAGTACACTAATTTCTCCTGAATGGTTCATTCCCATTTCTACTACCATCGCAGTATGTTCTTTTAATCCCAAAATTGTCATTGGAAGTCCTATGTGATTATTCATATTTCCTTGAGTTTTTAAAACATTATATTTTTGTGAGACAACACTTGCTACAATGTCTTTAGTGCTTGTTTTTCCAACGCTTCCTGTTATTGCAACTACTGGAATATTATATTTTTCTCTTTTTAGTTTTGCAATTTCTTGAATTGCTTTTATTGTATCTTGTACAACAATTAAAAATTTTCCGTTAAACTCTTCAAATTTTTTAGCTATCTCTTCATTTAATATACATCCTTTAGCACCTGCATTAAAAGCATCTTTATAAAACATGCCTCCATCTTTAGTTTCACCTTTAATTCCAACAAAAATATCGTCTTTATTTATCGATTTTGTATCTTTAGAAAAGTTTTCACATTTTTCATTCACATCTCCATAAACTAATTTTCCTTTTGTAACTTCTAATATCTCTTTAACATCTATATACTTTTCCACACTTTCCACATTCCTTTCTTAAAGCAAAAACGTATGCTTTTTTCAATTATTTTTTTCTTATTATATTCTACTAAGTATAAATTTGCAACACTTCCTTTCTCTTTAACCCAATTTAAAAGATACCAAAAATGTCATATTAAATTGACCCTTTTGGTATCTTTATTAATCAGTTTGTCTAAACTTAAAACTCATTGTTATTGTATTACTAATAAATAATAATTTTGCACTATTTTGCTGTTCTATTAGCAATTTCTATTGCCTTTGTTACCATATTTCCACAAGTTTTAGAAGGAACATTTTCCCATCCGCCATCTTGTTTTACCTGTTCATACACACCTAACTCTTTGGCAATTTCCTCTTTTAAATTTTCAGACATTGCACTTCTTCTTGTAGCCATTAGCGTACCTCCTTTGGTTACTAAAATAATAGTAAAGAAATATTTATTTCTTTACTATTATTTTATCTAAATTCTATAAAAAAATGTAACCAATAATTTCTATTTATTTTAATGCGTTAATGTTCCATTAGGTGTATTTACAATTACAAGAATATCTTGTTCTTCTCCATTTTCTGCATTTATATAAACTAAAAATTCTGAATCATCAACTTTTCCTTTAAATTCCCAACATAGCACTTCTGTTTTCCATTCCGTTGGAATTATTGCCAAATTTTCACTTTCAATTTGAAGTTCTTTATTTAATGTTTCTTTTGCTTTTTCTTTTGATATTTTCACATTTGAAACATTTCTTACTTCATGTGAGTTTAAATAACCTGTGGTTTCCAGTCCCAATACAGAACCGTCATCCAACGCAACTTTAACTTTTATTAGATCTGGATATATAACTACTTCTTCTCCTGTTTCTGTTGTTTGTTTGTATGCATAATTAATTGTTACAATTCCGTTTTCCTTTAGATAATATGTTTCTTTCATATCTGTATAACCATGTTTTTCTAAAAATTGCTTTCCTATTTCGTCTGCTTTTTCTTGTGATATAATTTCTGTTTTAACATTTTTGTTATAATTTGCAAATATGATATGTCCACCTTTTTTAGAAACTGAAATTGTTGCTACTTCATTTACATTTTTTAATTTTATAGTCATGTCATATGATGGAATTTCTGCATTTTCTGAATATGAAGTTTCTTTTATCTCTTCTATATTATCATTTCCATAAAATTCTCTAGCAATTGTTTTAGCTTTTTCTTCATCTATATCTTCACCAGTTAGTCCCTTTTTTTCCACAGATGTCATGTGTTCCGAAAAGGCTCCATCATATATTAATCCTGAATACTGATGAAAGTTTTCCTCTAAACTCGAAAAGCTATCACTTGTTATTGAACTTACTTGCGTCGCATATGCTAAGGTATTTGTTTTAGTTAACTCACTCCATTTTATTCTACCATTATTTAAATCTGTGGATAATTGATTTAGTGTATTTTCTAGATCCACACTATACTTGTGTAATTCCTTTATATTATTTAAATCTTCTTGACTAAGTCCTGTTCCTTCTATATTTTTTCGTGAAAGTGAATAACTATAATCACTTACTTGATTTAAAAATTTTGAGGTATTACCTAGTTCACTGCTATTTATAGGTAATTGCGACAAATATGATTGTGCTAATCCAGCTTCTCTCCACACATTTGTTAATGTTTCAGCACCATGTTCTGGTGTCGTTGATATCAGTGATTTTGCCAAATATGTTTCTATGTTTTGCACATAATCCACAACCTCATAAAACGCCATATTATATTTATTTTCTGTTGCTATTTCATACTCTTTGTGTAAATTGTATGCATACACACCTAAAGCCACAATAGCTGCAACCAAAATTACTGCTGCAATAATGGTTAATGTTTTTTTATCAAATTTAAACTCTTTTAATTTTTTCATTTTTACATTCCTCCATTCTACTTGCAAAATTTATGTTTTCCAATAACTTTTATAGTTGTTCTAGACCAAATCCATTTATTTGTTGCTGTGTTTGGATTATAATAATATATTGCCCCACCACTTGGATCCCATCCATTCATAGCATCTCTTGCGGCCTTTACAACTGTTGAACCTTCTGATATTGGTACATTTATTTGACCATCAGATACTGCCGTAAACGCACCCGGTTCATATATAACTCCTGCCACAGTATTTGGAAAATTGGGATCTTTTACTCTATTTAAAATAACTGCTCCAACCGCAACCTGTCCTTCATACGGTTCTCCTCTTGCTTCTCCATTTATTGCCCTTGCTATTAATTGCACATCTGATGTTGAATTTGAACTACTGGCAGCTTCTACAACATTATTATTAGAATTAAGACTCATAATAATTGCAACAGCCAAAGCTACTACTGCAATCAAACTTACTATTACTTTTATAAAATTTTTTATTACTCTTTGCTTCATTTTAACTAAATCCCCTCAATATTATTTTCTTATTTTTATTATTTTCCATTTTTTTATTATTATTCAAATTTCTTTGCAATTTTTTTCATAATATGATAAAATTTTGTTAATTATTTGAAGGATTCTTACAGGAAGGAAATAAATATTACAATGAAAAAAGTTTTAATTTTTTATGCATCTTATGGAGGCGGACATTTGTCTGCTGCTAATTCAATAAAACAATGTATAGAAGAATACTATCCAGATTATGAAACGAAATTGGTTGATTGTATGCTTTACGTTAATAAACCTATTAACAAGATAACAACTACCGCTTATAAAGAAATGGCAAAAAAATTCCCATGGGTATGGGGTGAAGTGTATAATCAATCTCAAAGAGGTCCTTTGGCAAAAATTAGCTCTACATCTAATAATATTTTGGCAAAAAAATTACTAACTTTAGTAAAAGAATACGAGCCAGACATAATAATTTCAACACATCCTTTTTCTAGCCAGATGATTAGCTATTTAAAAAGAAAAAAACTAGTTGATTGTACTTTAGCTACAATTATGACCGACTTTTCTCCTCACGATCAATGGTTAGTGGGTAAAGATTATGTGGATTTCTTTTTTGTTTCAAACAACAAATTAAGAGATTATTTAATTTCTTCTGGAATTTCTGAGAAAAAAGTATTTGCTACAGGAATCCCATTATCTAATAGATTTCTTATGCATTATAACAAATCTGAAATAAAATTGTCTTTTGATTTAGATTTATCTAAAAAAGTAATTTTATTCTTTGGTGGTGGAGAATTTGGTTTAGGAAGAGAAAAGACTGTAAAAATTTTATCTTCTTTTATTGACCATGTTGACAAATATCAAATAGTTGCTATTGCTGGAAAAAACGAAAAGATGAAGGCTGAATTTGACAAATTAGTTGAACATAAAAATGCTGAAAGCATTGTAAAAGTTCTACCTTATACAACAAAAGTTCCAGAACTTATGAGTATATCCGACTTGGTGGTTACAAAACCTGGCGGACTCACAACTACTGAAAGCTTAGCTTCTGGCTTACCTATAATTGCAATTAATCCAATTCCAGGTCAAGAAGAAGAAAATGCACAATTTTTAGAAGATTCTGGTGTTGCAATTTGGATAAGAAAAGATGATGATTATGATGCAATTATCTCTGATATTTTAAAGCATCCTACTAAATTACGTCAAATGAAAGTAAATACTAAGATACTAGCAAAGAAACATTCCACAAAAGATATTTGCGATATAGTTTTAGAAAATAAAATTAAATTGAATAAAAGGTAGTATCCAAAAAAATCTGTAACGACTAAAAAAAGTTATGGATTGAAATTTTCTCTTAACTATGGGCCTATTTTCTTTATCAAGTTAGCACTGAGGTAATAATCATTATAATTGAAACCGAGTAGAGTACTGGGAGTCTACCATTGGGAGAAGTCGACCGTCTTATCGAAGCGAAGCCGCACGGAAGACGTGTGAATGCAGACTCCCAGGGAGAACTTTACGAATTGAAATTATAATGATTATTACTGAAAATGCGGATGTCCATAGAACAACAATGAAAATTTCTGAATTTCCTAGCACACGATAATTGTTAAGATAATAATTAATTTATATTAGTCGCTACAGAGCTTTTTTGTAAATATTAATCCATATTTTTATAATTGAACTCTTCCTTCTAATGCTTTGCTTAATGTAACTTCATCTGTATATTCCAAGTCACCTCCAACAGGGATTCCATGAGCTATTCTTGTTGCTTTTACTCCTAATGGTTTTATTAACTTTGAAATATACATTGCAGTAGCTTCTCCCTCAACTCTTGGGTTTGTAGCTAAAATAACTTCTTTTACATTTCCTTCAATTATTCTAGTTAAAAGTTCTTTTATTTTTATATCATCTGGTCCAACTCCATTCATTGGAGATATTGATCCATGTAAAACGTGATAAACGCCTTTAAATTCATGTGTTTTTTCCATTGCTACAACGTCTTTTACGTCCTCAACAACACAAATGGTTGATTTATCTCTTGCCTGATTGCTACATATAGGACATGGGTCTGTATCGGTTATGTTAAAACATTGTGAACAATATTTTAAATTTTTCTTTGCATCTTGAATGCTTTTTATAAATTCATTAGTTTCTTCTTCACTAGCATTTAAAATATAAAAAGCCAATCTAGCTGCAGTTTTATTTCCTATGCTAGGTAATTTTTCAAAACTTTCTATTAACTTTTCTATTGATGGTGAATAGTATGACATCTTTTTCCCCTTTACATTAATCCAGGAATATTATATTTTCCCATAGATTCTGCTTGTGCGCTATCTACTTTTCTTAAAGCTTCGTTTATACATGTTAAAATTAAATCTTCTAACATTTCAACGTCGTCTGGATCAACAGCTTCTTTTTTTATTTTTATTTCTTTAATTTCTTTGCTTCCAGAAACTTTTACATTTATAACTCCGCCTCCTGCAGAAGCTTCAAATTCCTTTTCTCCTAATTCTTGTTGAGATTTTTCTAAATCTGCTTGCATCTTTTTAGCTTCTTTCATTAATTGGTTTAAATTCATACCTCCGAAGCCTCCACCCATTCCTGGGAATCCTCCTCTTTTAGACATTTTATTTTCCTCCTTTTTTGATTTTATATTTTTAGTATTCAATATCTTGTATTGAAAATAATTTTTATTCTAATCATCTATAACATTTATTGGAATATCAAGTTCCTTACTTAAATTATCTATTTGACTTGTTCCTGGTTCTTTTATTTGAACTTCATCTTCTATAAGCTTCACTCTCATAGGCTTTCCTAATTCAATTGATACTTGTTTTACAATTTCGTTCATATTTTCAGTTTGTTCTAATATTGTTTTTCCAAAAGGTGTTAACCCTTTAGGAAAATTTATTCCAACTGTCATGTCATTTATTTGTATTGCATTACTGTTTAATAGGTTAGTATATACTAACATTTTTCCACTTTGTTTTATATTATTAACAACCTGAGGCCAATTTTCAACCTTTTCTCCAACAATTGGATTTTCCTTAGTCTGCTTTATCGTGCTATTAACTCTTGCTTGAGTTACCCTGGGCTCAGATTTTCTTTCATTTTGTATTGTTGCCGTAGGCTTTGTTCCCGCTGTACTTTCTATTAATTTTATTTGTTTTTCTAAATAATTAATTTTATTTTTCAGTTCTATAATTTCATTATTATTAATGTTAACTTCTTGTGTAGCAGGGTTGTTATTTTGTGTTCCTAAAATCTCTGTATTACATAATTTTATTATTGTTACTTGAAACATTATCAATTTTTGTGCAGACCATTTAATCTGATTTGCAAGTTCTGATAATTCATAAATTATAGAAACTAACTTTTCTTTGTTTGCCATTCCAGCTAATTCTTTCAGCTGTTCTTTTTCTTCCACACTATATAGTTCTAGGCTTCCATTAGCTTGAAATACCAATATATCTTTTATATATTTTGTAAGTTCCCATATAAAATTTTCAATATCTTTTCCGCTATCTAATACCTCTGCTATTGTCACTAGAGCTTCTTGCGCATTTTTAGATAATATTTCTTTTGCTAACTTATTTACACTAGATAAAGTTGGTATTCCAACAAGCTCTTTTACAACTTCTTGTGTTATTTTTCCCTCTTCTTGAGCACATCTTTCTAATATAGATAAAGCGTCTCTCATTCCACCTTCCGCAAGTATTGCAATTGTTGCAACTGCATCTGGTGTGATGTCAATATTACTTTCTTTGCACACTATATTAAGTCTTTTAATTATATATTCATTTGACAATTTTTTAAAGTCAAACCTTTGGCATCTAGATAATATTGTCGCAGGTAATTTTTGAGGTTCTGTAGTTGCTAAAATAAATTTTACATGTGATGGTGGTTCTTCAAGAGTTTTTAATAAAGCATTAAAAGCCCCTGTTGATAGCATATGAACCTCATCTATTATATATACTCTATATTTTGCAATAGTTGGTAAAAAATTTACCTCGTCTCTGATGCTTCTAATATCTTCAACACTATTATTAGAAGCAGCATCCATTTCTACTATATCTGTTAAAGATCCATCTAATGCAGCTTTGCAAATTTCGCATTTATTACATGGTTCTCCATTTTCTGGATGTAGGCAATTTACTGCTCTTGCTAGAATCTTAGCTGCAGTAGTTTTTCCAGTTCCCCTTCCACCATTAAACAAATAAGCATGACCAACTCTTCCCGCCATAATCTCATTTCTTAAGGTTTTGATGATATGTTCTTGTCCAACCATCTCATCAAAAGTTAATGGTCTAAATTTTCTATATAAAGCTGTATATTCCATATTACCACGTTCCTTTCGAAAGCGTATAAATATTTTAAAAATGGTATGAGATTTTTTATACCAAACTTCTCTATGGAAAGCATACTCACATAAAAGTATCTGCTTATTGCTGCTACCTTCCGGTCCTGACAAGGTTCACAGGCTTCTATTGAAATGCCCTCCATACAAAAGTTTATGTATTCTCATACCATTTAAGATTATATAATGAAATATAGAATTTTACAAGTATAAATTGCAAAATTCTATAAATATTATTTATATAGCTATATTATTATTTAAATTCTTTTAAATACTACATTATATGCTATTAATTCCTCTTGTGTTGTTCCCTCTTTTACTATGTTTCCACATGGAAGATCTAATGAAACAACAGCTTTATATTGTATACGACCTATATCTATTATAAAATCAAAACTTACTGAAAAAGCTATATCTTCACTTGTTGTATCTGTTTTTCCAATTAATGTTCCATCATGAACAATCTCCTCAGCTTCATTAGATTTATATGTATCTATATTATTATTTGCAAATCTAATAAGTACTTTTCCACCTTGATTTCCTATTTCTAAGTTCTTCTCATTGCTTGCAGTAGCACCTCTATATGTGAGCTTTTCAGATACTAGATAGTCATCGTTATATACAAATTTTCTACCTTCTCCACTATTTGGCATATATGCCTTTATGGTTCCCTTTTGTGGTTTTTTTGTTATTTTTATGTTTTCTATTGTTACATTTTGTATAGTTGCATTCTTTTTATAATTTTCATTTTTGTCTATAAACAAATAAATATCATTACTTTGGTTTATGCTTAAATTCCATTTGGTATTTTCTTCGCCTTCTGATGTTTCACCTTGAACACCTTCTGCTGTACTAATTATTGTAATTTTGCTTAAGTTAAATGGCATATTAGTTTCACCATCAACCTGATATTTAATAACAATTGTAATAACAACACAAATTATTATAGCTAAAATTATAACGGCTATACAATTTTTGATTGTTTCTTTATTTCTAATATTCATTCTTTTCCTCTCTATTCTTTATTGAATAATAGTTTTAAAAAAAGTTGGCGGAAAGAGTGGGATTCGAACCCACGGGCCAGGTCTCCCTGACTAACTGATTTCGAGTCAGCCTCGTTATGACCACTTCGATATCTTTCCACATTGCTTTATTATTATAATATATATGTCCATATAAAGTCAAATATTTTTTAGAGGCGGTGAAAATATCACCGCCTCCTAGCTTTCAGCTCGACGCTAACCTTCTAAGCTCTTGCCAGTAAATTCTTGAATTAAGTTCGACAGGCTCCGCTCCCCAGAAGAAAGGATTATACACTTTTTGGCTGCTTTCCTTATGATAGCCTTCTGCTTCAAGCATCTCCTTCACTCCTTTATAAATCGGATATACTCGCTCAACCTTGCCGTCACCCCAAGCGGCAACAAAACCTTTTATAGCATACCAATTTTTCTGATTGTGAGGGAAATACCCACATTTTTCCCAGCATTCACTTCCATCAGCCAATTTCCTGTACAAAACATCAATTCCGTAAGTTGGGATTATTAATGCCTGCTCCTGCAATTTCTTAAAAGTATCAGGTCTCCGAATAAGCTCCACAGCTTTTTCCTCCCCATAAAATTATTTTTTTGCTTTATATTGCAAAAGGGATTTATACATAAAGCTTCTTAAATTATATCACATTATGTAAATTTATTCAAGTTTGCTATTATTCATTGTTTTTTTCTTTCTTTTTTCTCTTAAATTTTTAAAGAATTCTCGTAAAACTTCCTTACTTTCGTTTTCTAAAATTCCTTTTTCAATTTCTACTTTATGATTAAATTTATAATCCTCCAAAATATTTAAAACAGATCCACAAGCTCCTGTTTTTTCATCCATAGTCCCTATTACAACTTTATCTATTCTTGACTGAATTAGAGCTCCTGTGCACATTACGCATGGTTCCAATGTCACATACATAGTGCAACCTGTTAGTCTCCATGTCTGCAGTTTTCTACTTGCTTTTTGTATCGCAATTATTTCGGCATGTTTAGTAGTGTCTTTTTTTAATTCTTTTATATTATGTGCTCTTGCTATTATTTTTCCATCTTTAACAACTACAGCCCCAACAGGAACTTCCTCTTTATCTGCCGCCTTTTTCGCTTCTTTTAAAGCTTCTTTCATATATTTTTCTTCTTCCATATACTACCTCGTATTTCTATAATAATTAATATACAATAATCTGGCTTCAAAATCAAGCAAACTGTCGTCTGATATAAAATCACTTGTACAAACGATTTTTGATATTCTAAATAAATTTGCACTTAATTCCACGCTTTCCATATCATTCAAACTATCCTCTCTATATCTCAAACCTTTGTGCTATATCAGCATTATTAAGCCCTTATATCCTGCATTATGAAATTTATTAAAATTTTTAACTCATTTATCTTTAGCTGCTTGATTTAATGAATAACTTTCTTTTCTGTGCTAGAACCTATTTGAACCATTTTGCCAACGTTAGCAAAATGGTTCAAACTGTCTCTTGCAATAACTTATTATATATCTTGGATAGTGGCTTGATTTACATAGCCGTTTTCATCATAATCTAAAATAACTTCATACTGTTTATTATCTAAAAACTGCTTTTTTAATTCAATAATCTCGTTACCTTCTACAATACTTTTATCTTGATATATAACTGTAATTATATTACTTGAATTTGTCTTATTATTTTTTGCAATATTATCAATTAGTGTTGATAATGTTGTTTTCCTTACAGTTCCACTATAATTTTCAAAGTCCAAGTTAAAAGATGATTTACTTATTTGATTCTGCGTATTTGAAATTTGACTTTGTACACTTGAATATGTATTTCCAAAATTGTCAAAATTTTTGTTAACCTGATTAAATGTTCCATTTATAAATTTAAGAGCTATTACAAGTATAATCACAAAAATTATTAATCCAATCAATGAATAGATTAAATATCCTATACCAATTGTTTTTACTACTTTTCCCACTTTTTTAGTAGTTTCTTCTCTATTTCCTAATAAAGAATCATCAACATATTTTTCATCCTCAGGAATAAACTTTTCATCTACTCCAACATATTCTCCATTTTTTTTCATATTAAAAATTCCCCCTTTATTCTATTCTTCTATCGTAACCGCTGTTCCAGAAGCTACAACCATTATCATCGCATTTGCTTCACCCATAGGTTCATAGTCAATTTTTACTCCTATGATGGCATTAGCACCAACCTTTTCTGCTCTTTTTATCATTTCATTTATCGCATCCGCTCTTGAATTAATTAATTCTTCTTCATATTTTGAAGCTCTACCACCTAAAATATTTGTAACACTAGCACCCAAATCTTTTAAGAAATTAACGCCATTGATTACTTCACCAAATACTATTCCCCTGTACTGTTTTATAACTTTTCCATCTATTGATGATGTTGTTGTAATTAACATTAAATCACCTCCCTTAATATTATTTTTTTCTTGTAATAAGAAAATATATCAATGATATTATAACTGTTAAAGAAATAACTCCAGCTGCAATATAATAAAATATTAAATATTTAATTGGTTTTACCAAATCATAATAAACAGTGTAATTGTCATTTTCCAACTTAAATTCTTCTGTGCTTAAATCACTATACTGACTTTCCAATTCTGATAACTCAGTTTTTTTAGCATTTATTTCATTATCTATTGAATAATATCTGTCACTAAAGCCTCTATCATCTCTAAAAATCTTATTTTGTTCATTTTTCATGGTAGATATTTCTGTTTCCATGCTATTGATTTTTTCTTTTAAATTTTTCATTTCAATTTCAATTTCTCTTAATCTATCGTTTGCTACATCAACTTTTGCTTGACTTTCAGCATAAGCATTATTGTATGCTTGTTCATTTAATTTAACCGATTCTTTTTGTTTAAAAAATCCTATTCCGCAAATAATTAAACTAATTATTGTCCCAATAATTAATATTTTTAATGAGATTTTTTTATTTTTCTTCTCAATAGGTGTTTCTTTATATGTCTTTTTAGAATCATCCTTTTTATCTATATCATTCACCAATTCATCCAAAGATACCTCAAATATCTTTGATATTTCTATTAGTTTGTTCATATCCGGAACAGTTTGATCTAATTCCCATTTTGATATTGTTTGTCTCGTAACATTGAGTTTTTGTGCCAACTCTTCTTGAGACATATTCTTACTTTTTCTTAGATTTTCAAGTTTACTACTAAATTTCATTTTTTTACATTCCCTTCTAATTTTATTTCGGACAAACATAATTTGTTTCTTTTATACTTTTTATTATAAATTATTTTCACTGATTTTTCTACCAATTTTACTTGGAACATTGTCACTTTAACTTAACTTTTGTCAATTTTTTATAACATGTGTATATCTTTTGTCTCCGTTAAGTAGTTCGTGATAAATTATATATATTTTTTCATTTCACTATTTTCAATACCTTGAAAAAAATCAACGTAAACATTCTTTGGTGCGCCTAGCAGGAATCGAACCTGCGACCTCTCCCTTAGGAGGGGAGCGCTCTATCCTACTGAGCTATAGACGCATTTCTTAGGTTAGTATACAATATTTTATATAATTTTTCAACTAAATCTATTCATTTTGTTTAATTCTATGCAATTTTACTATTTTGTTTTACTTTTTGCATATTGCTATGTTATAATTATTTATGGTTTATTTAGGCAATGTTTTGCCTAACATTTAAATTATATGCTAGAAGGGAATTTAACAATGAAACATATTTTAGGACATATTAGACGTGCTGTTGAAGATTACAACATGATTGAAGAAGGGGATAAAATTGCAGTTGCTTTATCTGGTGGTAAGGACTCAATTGCTATGCTACAAGGATTAAAATGTTTGCAAAGATTTTATCCAAAACATTTTGATTTAATTGCTATAAGTGTGAATCCAGGCTTCGACTTTTTTGATGAAGATTTCTTACATAAAACTTGTGATGACATCGGAGTTGAGTTATTTATTGAACGTTACGATATTCAATCTATAGTTTTTAAAGATAGAAAAGAAAAAAATCCATGTTCACTTTGTGCAAATTTGCGTAGAGGAATTTTAAACACCGCTGCCATTCGAGAAGGATGTAACAAACTAGCTTTAGGACATAACCTAGATGATGTTCTTGAAACTTTTCTTATGAACTTTTTCTATGCTGGAAGTTTAAATACTTTTGCTCCTATCAGTTATATGAGTAGAGCAGGAATAACCGCTATCAGGCCAATAATTTATATCACAGAAAAAGATATAAAGAAATATATTAAACGTTCTGGAACGGCTGTAATGCCTAAAGTTTGTCCTAATGATGGTCATTCTACAAGAGAAGATATGAAAGATTTAATAAATAATTTAAGTCTAAAGTTACCATATATTAGATCTAATATGCTTGGTGCAATTGAGCGTAATAATATAAATGGTTGGAAAACAACAAAAAATTAAGACTTCAACTATTTTTACAAACTAAAAAAGTAGCAGTTGGCTACTTTTTTAGTTTTATCATTCATAAATTGTTTTATTGTCCTAGTTTCTTTGCTATTTCAGCTAATTCTTCTAGGCTTTTTTCAGCCTCTTCCATGGTATTTTCTCTAACACCTATATAAAACTTTATTTTTGGTTCTGTTCCAGAAGGTCTTACAGCACACCAAGCACTATCTTCTAAATCAAAATATAACACATTTGAATTTGGCAATGTTGTTTTTTCTTCTGCTCCTGTCTGTAATTTTTTTATTATTTCTTTTTTATAATCTCTAAATTCTATAACATTATATTTTCCAAGTTTTGCAGGTGGGTTATTACGTATATTGTCCATTATTTTCTTTATTTCTTCTGCTCCGCTTATTCCTTCTTTTGTAACAGATATTGTTACTTCTTTGTAGAATCCATATTTTTTATAGATATTTATCATTTGATCCCACAATGTATATCTTTCTTTTTTGTAAAATGCGGTTGCTTCGCAAAGTGCCATTACTGCTGCAATTCCATCTTTATCTCTAGCATGAGTTCCTATTAAGCAACCATAGCTTTCCTCAAATCCAAATACATATTTGTATTCATTTGTTTTATCAAATATTTTCATTTGTTCTCCTATGTATTTAAATCCTGTAAGTACCTCTATTAATTTCAAATTATACTCTTTAGCTATTGCATCAGCTAAATTTGAAGAAACTATAGTTTTTATTAAAGCACCATTTGTTGGTAATTTTCCTTGTTTCTTCATTTGAGATAATTCATATTCAGCAATTAACAGGGCAGACATATTTCCCGTAAATGTTTTATACTCCCCAGTTTTACTTTCCTTTGAATATACTCCTAGTCTATCTGCATCTGGATCATTTGCTAATACTACATCTGCATCAACTTTTTTTGCTAGCTCTAATGCTAATTTGAAAGCTTTTTCATCTTCTGGATTTGGATAACTTACTGTTGGGAAATCTCCATCTGGCTTTTCTTGTTCTGGTACAACATATACATTTTCAAATCCTATTTCTTTCAAAATTCTTTGAACTGGCATATTTCCTGCTCCATGTAATGGTGTATAAACTATTTTTACGTCTTTTTGAACATCTTTTATCACATCTGGGCTTAGTACTAGACTCTTTAGCTTTGCAATATACTTATCGTCAATTTCTTTCCCAATTACATTATATAATCCCTTTTCTTCTGCTTCTTCTTTGCTTATTGTTTTAATATCCTTAAAATCTGCTATTGCATTAACTTCACCTATTATTCCTTTATCTGTAGGTGAAACTATTTGTGCGCCATCTTCCCAATACACTTTATATCCATTATATTTTGGTGGATTATGACTTGCTGTAATCATTACTCCTGCTATACAATTTAATTCTCTTACTGCAAAAGAAAGTTCTGGAACAGGTCTTAATGATTCAAATACATATGTTTTTATTCCATTTGCATTTAAACATAATGCTGTTATTTCACTAAACTCTTTTGACATATGTCTTGAGTCGTATGATATTGCTACACCTCTATCTTGACCATTATTTTTTATTATATAATTTGCAAGTCCTTGTGTTGCTTTTCCAACTGTATATTTGTTCATTCTGTTGCTACCATTTCCAATTATTCCTCTCAAACCAGCTGTTCCAAACTCTAAATCTTTATAAAATCTTTCCTGAATTTCTTCACTATTATCTTCTATACTCTTTAATTCTTTTTTTGTTTCTTCGTCTATTGCTGGATTTTCTATCCAACTTTTATACTTCTCTAAATAATCCATTTTAAAATTCAATCCTTTCTTTTTATTAACAATTAGAGGTTAGGACCAAAATAAATATTCTAATCTCTAACCTCTAGTTTATTTTTATGCCTTTTTATGAAAATTGTTATATAATTCCCTTGCTGTTTCTGGACTGTCTACACCTTCTGCATTTTTTACAGGTGCAAACTCATCTTCTCTTTTTACTCTTAATATTGCCATATCATCTAGAGACTCGAAAGCATCGAACAAGAATGCTTCAAACTTATATGCGTTTGGTTTTTCGCCTTTTACTAAGTTTCCATCTTTATCTATATATGTAGCTTTCTTAAAAGCACTATGATATGGTAATTTATCTTTGCTTATTTCTTCTATTGCTTGTAAGCTAAACAAATTACACAATATGTGAGATTCTGCAAATACTAATTCTCCCTCTTCTGTTGTAGCATTTGCCATTTCTTCTGAAATTTCACTGTATTCTACAACACTTGGTTTTCCATTTCTTTTGCAGAAAACTCCAACTTTTTCTTTTGGATATGCTTTTACAACACTTTTTCCTGCTGCTTGTACTTTTTTATCTATTGCTAATCCCACCAAAACAGGATCAACCATATTTACTAAAACATTATCAACTCCACCTATAAATACCCATTCAATGCCTTTAGATTTCATGTCGTATATAACTCCATCATTTCTCATTGAATAGAATATTCCACCGTGTCCATCAGCAGCTTTTTTTACCATTTTATTTTCATCCAAAAGTATTTTACCATCTACACCTATCATTGGTAACTCACCTTGAATGAAGAATTTTATTGATTCTTTAGGATATCCAAAATATTTATTCTTTTTGAAAAAGTCCACAGTTGCTGCATTATTCTCTCTACTTGTCATAATGTACCAAGGAATAACCACTCCATATTTTTCATTAGCTCTTTTTAAATTATCACATAATAATTCAAATAAAGACTTATGTGAAGGCAACCCCATATCAAAAGTTCCTTTTGGACCTTTATGACCTAATCTAGTTCCTTGACCACCTGCCATTGTAACAACAGCAAACTTATTAGCTTTTATTGCCTCAATACCTTTTTCTTCATAGGCTTTTGTTTCTGTTGCTGTCAACTTTGATTTATCGACATAATCAATTGGTTCAACAGTAACA
>OIYO01000321.1_pt1 | contig 43449 bp, 36 predicted proteins | sample 1588191 | NCBI WGS metagenome assembly OIYO01 (sample SAMN03283275) | human gut metagenome | biome: human-associated habitat; material: feces | host: Homo sapiens | place: Peru | collected 2012 | reverse complement strand
GGAATTTTGAAAATTGGGGAATTAAATACTGGTCTAAGACACAAGAATTTATTGACTATGTGGAACAGCATTAGTTAGATCAGTTCTAATTTTTGAAACTGGAGCAATCAATATTTGATGGAGAAGGTATTTCTATGGATCATTGGTTTACGGTGGAGCAGATCGACTCCCAGACATTTGCGATCAGTGAATATAAGCATTGGGAGGAAACACATTGTTACCTGCTATGTGGGCGGGAGAGAGCGATTCTGATTGACACTGGATTAGGTGTTTCCAACATTAAAAATATCGTGGATAGTCTGACAACGTTACCTGTCATGGTTGTTACGACTCATGCACATTGGGATCACATCGGTGGGCATCAATATTTTGAGCAGATTGCAGTCCATGCGTTTGAAAAGGACTGGCTGTCGGTTAAATTTCCGCTTCCACTTCAGGTTGTCATAAGCAATCTGACTAAGGCTCCCTGCGATTTTCCCGCAGAGTTTGATCCTGGCAATTATCGGATCTTTCAGGGAACACCACAGACCATTTTACAGGATAACGATTGGCTGAATCTGGGCGGACGGAAGATCAGGGTTATACATACACCGGGGCATTCTCCCGGACATTGCTGTTTTTATGAGCCGGAGCGAAGATACCTGTTTTCGGGCGATCTGATTTACAAGGGCTGTTTATACGCGTTTTATCCGACTACGAATCCGCAGCTTTTCTATCGCTCCGTCAAACGTCTGCAGCAATATGAGATTGTTAGGGTTTTACCGGGACATCATCAGTTGGACATTTCCGTTTCGCTGATCAATGACATTGAAAACGGATTTAAACAGCTAGAAGAAAAAGGGCAGCTCAAACAAGGGGAGGGACTGTTTGAGTTTGGCGATTTTCAGATACAGATATGATTGACAGATTGTAAGCGACCGAGCTGAAAGCGAGGGATACTTCTTGTCCGAAGGGCAGGAAAGTAGAAGTTAAAACATGTGGAATTTCAATCAGAATTTGACAAGGAGATGTCTATGCATATTAAATTGAAATATGGAAATACGAATACATTCTTTATTCGTGGAAAGAGTGGAAATTTACTGGTTGATACAGACTATGCAGGAACATTGCCTGCATTTTATAGAGCCATCAAGGATTGCAAAATAAAAATAAGCGATATTACTTATATTTTGGCGACACATTATCATCCTGATCATATTGGCTTGGTAAGCGAATTGATGAATCAAGGAGTTAAACTTCTTGTAATAGACATACAATATTCCTATATACATTTTGCGGATAATATTTTTGCTAGAGATAAGAATTTGGCTTATGAACCTATTCATGCGGATAATACAATAATCATCAGCACAGAAGAAAGCAGAGTATTTCTTAGAAATATAGGCATTGATGGGAAAATTGTAGCTACTACAAGCCACAGCGCGGACAGCATATCTCTGATTTTAGATAGTGGCGAATGTTTTGTTGGAGATTTAGAGCCTATCGAATATCTTGATGCTTATGAACAAAATGATAGGCTAAAATATGATTGGGAACTTGTTATGCATTATGCTCCTAAAAAAATTTACTATGCCCACGCAAATGAAAAAATACTGTGATTGGAAAATCCCAATTTGTAGAATTAAGAAGATTGAAATTTTATTTATGGAAAGAACCCAACAATTTCCAATAGGTAGAACAGTTTAATAAATTTGAATTATAGGAGAGATACGATAATGCAAGATGTTATGAGTGTTAATCAGAAAGAATATAAAATTGTGAAATTATTAGGACATGGAAAAGGTGGTTATTCCTATTTAGCAGAACGAGAAGGTAACTTTTATGTGTTAAAGCAGATACACCATGAACCATGTGAATATTACTCATTTGGCAATAAAATTGAAACGGAACAAAATGATTATAATAGACTGCTGCAAACAGGAATTAGAATTCCAAGAATGTTAGACATTGATATAGCAAATGAAAGAATATTAAAAGAATATATTGATGGACCAACTATATATGATTTAGTGAAAAATGATACAATGAAAGATTTGTATTTGATGCAAATGAGAGAAATGGCGAAAGTAGTATATGAAGCAGGCTTGAATATAGATTATTTCCCGACAAATTTCATTGTGCAAGAGGAACAGATTTTTTATATTGACTATAAATGTAACAATTATATGGATGAATGGAATTTTGAAAATTGGGGAATTAAATACTGGTCTAAGACACAAGAATTTATTGATTATGTGGAACAGCATTAGTTATATAAATTACAATTTGCAGTATACGTTTCATAATAGGAAAAAGTAATTTTGCAGGTGTTTTTTCAGATTAAAAAGAAAGATGGATAGCAGGTAAAATTTGGAGGAATGGATATGGTACGAAAAGCAGGGCAGCAAGATTTAGAAATATTGGCAAATTTAGCAATACTAATGTGGAACAGCCATTCTGTCAGTGAGTTGATTGCTGAATTTTCAGAAATCATTTCTAAAGGCAAATCCCAATTTTTTTTGAAATATAAAAATGATATTCCTATTGGTTTTGCACAATGTCAGTTACGATATGACTATGTAGAGGGAACAGTAACGACTCCTGTTGGTTACTTAGAGGGAATTTTTATAAAAGAGGGCTACCGGAATAAAGGGTATGCGAAAGAACTTTTATCGGAGTGTGAAGCGTGGGCAAAATATAATGGCTGTCAGGAGTTTGCCAGTGATTGCGAAATAGATAACATAGATAGTTTTCATTTCCATAAAGCTATGAATTTTACAGAAGTAAATAGGATCATTTGTTTTACTAAGGCATTGTAAAAATTCAGCTTTTATATTGGAACGAGGAGTTCAAATACTTTGACCAAAGAGGTTGACAAATCAGAAGTTAAAGCAAAGATAGGAATGAAACGAGAACTCCTTTTATGTAATGTTTGTTAAGGTAGGAAAATATATGGAACTCATTGGATTTACTTCATGGCACGATGAAAATTATAAGTTTATTGGTGATTTGGAAGATGAGAATTTGGGGGAAAATGAAATACAGGAGATGAAGTATGAAGAAACTATGGCAGCTTGGAAAGCAACTGTTTCTTATTTGCGCTGTCATGGAATAAAATTCTCAGGAATTTATCATCAAGAGGGCAGATATGGTGTACCGTATTTTGATAATGGAAAAAAACTGTGCTTAGACATTCAATCATGGGGATATTTGATGGAAGAAGTTTTAGAAATGAAACAAGATTGTATTGCGGATATGCCGTGGTGCAAGTGGTCGTATTGGGCTGAACCGAATGAATTTGTACTCCCATATGAGGAAACACCTGATGATAGATTTCATTGGAAAAACAATCCAATCGCTAAAAGCAAGATGGAGCGATACTTGAAAGACAACTCTTCTACATAGGTGAGGAAGCAATAACTTCCAGTTTGTAGAATTAAGAGAAAGATCCATGGTACAATATTGACCCGGTATATTGGGAGAAAGGCTTACAGGATTTGGGTATCCTCTAATCATAGTTGAGATTTTGAGAAGTACGCTATGATATAGGAGAATTGCATAGCCGTGATTTTTAAGATACTTCTTGTCCGAAGGGCAGGAAGATTAGAAAACAGACTGGGGGAGAAACTTGTGTTATTATTTAGTAAAAAACAACCGAAAAATATAATTCCGGTAACGATTGACTTGTGTGATGATCATTTTATTCTTAATGGAAAGCAGTTTACAATTCCTGCGAGGGTATCGGAACTTGTTGACATTCTCGGCGAACCACGCTGTGTTGCCGATAGAAATCATGAGATTAAAAGTTATAAGGAAATAATCTGCGAAAAGTATAACCTTTCACCGGAAAGGTATGCAATGATGGATTATTATTGGGACGATCTGGGACTTATGGCTTCTACTCATGAGCAAAAAACAGTGTATTGTTTTTGGATAAAGCTGGGCAATGCAAGAAAATACCCAATGAAAATGACAAAGTATAATTTTACGGGAACGCTCCTTATCAATGGAAAGCCATGGCAGGAGGTTATTGAAGAAACAGGAGGGAACAGGCACACATTCTGGATGCCGTTAGGAAAACTGCATTTGAATGTGATACGCTACGGCACTAAGGCAAAAGATGTAAAGCAGTTCCAACTTGTTCTCAATGATGGTGAGGAGTTTAAATATTTTGACTAAAGAGTTTCTCAAATGGGCTTAACAGATTTTAACTTTTAAAACTGAAAAAACTTGAAACTTACGGAGGTAACGATGAAAGAATATTCTTATATTACTTTAAGACAAAAACCTGAATTAAAAGAAGAAGCAGCTGCATGGTTTCATGATAAATGGGGAGTGCCACAGGAGGCTTATCTTGAATGTATGGAAGCATATCTCAATCATGAAACAAAATATGGCTGGTATCTTTGTCTGGATGGCGGACGCATTGCAGGCGGTCTTGGCGTGATCGAAAATGATTTTCATGACAGGAAAGATCTTGCGCCAAATGTCTGCGCGGTATATACGGAAAAGGAGTACCGGTGTCAGGGCATTGCGGGGCAATTACTTGATATCGTTGTGAAGGATATGAAATCAAAAGGGATTACTCCGATCTATTTGATCACAGACCATACAGGTTTTTATGAAAGATACGGCTGGGAATTTTTGTGCATGGTTCAGGGGGATGATGAGCCGGATCTGACAAGGATGTATATCCACAGATAATTTTCAGTTGTTATTAATGGAAATCTTCTGATTCCGGATGATTTAGAAACGATAGAACTTTAACAAAGCAGAATTGGAGAAAAGTCATGGCGTTTGATTTTAAGAAAGAATACAAAGAATATTATATGCCAAAGAACAAACCACAGATTGTAGATGTTCCAAAGGCAAATTATATTGCAGTAAGAGGGAAAGGAAATCCCAATGAGGAAAATGGTACATATCAACAGGCAATCAGTGTCCTGTATGCAGTAGCATATACTTTGAAAATGAGTTACAAAACGGACTACAAAATCGAAGGATTTTTTGAATATGTTGTTCCTCCGTTGGAAGGATTTTGGTGGCAGGATAATGTTGATGGTGTAGATTATACGGATAAATCTGCATTTAATTGGATTTCTGTTATTCGTTTGCCCGACTTTATTACCCAAAAAGATTTTGAGTGGGCGGTAGAAACTGCTGGTAAAAAGAAAAAAATGGATTGTTCCTCTGCAGAATTTATGACAATCGAGGAAGGATTATGTGTTCAGATCATGCACTTAGGTCCTTTTGATGCTGAATCTGAAACAGTGGCGTTAATGGATGAATATATAGAGCAGAATGGCTATGTAAACGATATCAATGCAAGTCGGTTACATCATGAAATTTATATGTCAGATGCAAGAAAAGTAGCGCCGGAAAAATGGAAAACGGTGATCAGACATCCGATTAAAAGAGCACAATAATGCCATGTCAGAGAGCAGGCGGAAAAGAGGTAAAAAATGAAAGTATTAATGATCAATGGAAGTCCAAGAAAAAATGGAAATACATCAATAGCACTGGAAGAAATGAGAAAGGTATTTGAAGCAGAAGGTGTCGAGGCAGAGGTGGTCTGTGTCGGAAACCGGGATGTCAGAGGATGTATTGCCTGCGGACGTTGCAGCGAATTGGGAAAATGTGTTTTTGATGATGTTGTCAACGAATTGGCTCCTGCATTTGAAGCGGCAGATGGGATTGTTGTTGCCAGTCCGGTTTATTATGCTTCTGCAAATGCGACATTGATCGCAGTACTGGACAGGCTTTTTTACAGTTCACATTTTGATAAGACAATGAAAGTCGGAGCAAGCGTCGTATGCGCAAGACGTGGTGGATGTTCTGCAACGTTTGACGAGTTGAATAAATATTTTACCATATCGAATATGCCGATCGCATCCAGCCAGTATTGGAACTCGATTCATGGTCGTGAGCAGGGAGAAGCTAAGATGGATGAAGAAGGAAAACAGACGATGCGTGTGCTTGCAAGAAATATGGTATTTTTAATGAAGAGCATTGCTTTGGGAAAAGAAACGTTTGGTTTGCCGGAAACGGAAGAGCGGGTAGCAACACATTTTATCCGATAGGGCAGAAGAATAGGTACATTTAATTTGTGGAGAAAATGAGGAAGTTAAGGAGAAGCGAATATGACAGAATGGGAAAAAGCACAAAATGGTTATTTATATGATGCAAACTATGATGAGGAGATCGTGGAAGCGCGGACACGCTGTGCAGATCGGTATTGCCGGGAGTGACGATCGGCAGCAATACGATCATTGGTGCGGGCAGTGTTGTAAATAAAGATATCCCGAATGGTGTGATTGCTGTTGGAAATCCCTGTAAGGTGATCCGTAAGATCACAGAAGCTGATAAGAAAAAGTATCCGATATTTGAGGAGTCGAAAATGTCATCGGAAAAAATGGCATTGGCATTTGGATTTATATGGTTGAATCAGTTCATAGAACCGTTAGCAAAGAGTGCATATAGAGATATCTTTATAAATTACACATCACTGTATGTTTTGATCAGCATAATAGTGTTAATAAAAAATGGAATAAAGAATAAGAAAATCAGATAATTTAAACGCAGTTTATATGCACTTTCGTGCTAATATAAATTACGCGATTAGCATGAAAGGGGAATAAACCATGAACACAATCTTATTGGTAGAAGATGATACGATGATCGCATCTGGAATTACATACGCCCTACAAATGGAAGGATATGAGGTCTGCCATGCCACGACGGTGACAGAGGCGGGCAGTGATATTGCAAAACAGAAATTTGATCTTGCCATTTTAGACATGCAGCTCCCGGATGGGATCGGATCAGATCTGAGTGAGCAATTAAAAAGTGCCCATACGTCTGTCATTTTCCTAACGGTCGTGGACGATGAAAACACGATCGTAAAGGCATTTGATGAGGGAGCAGAGGATTATATCGTAAAACCGTTTCGGATCCGGGAACTGCTTGCGCGAGTGAGACGTGTGTTTTCTGTCAGAAATGGTCAGGCAGAAAAAAGCAACACGATCGTGATCGGGCAGGCAAGGATCAACACAGATGAGGCAAAAGTTTATGTCGATGATAAAATGATCGATCTTACAGCACTTGAATACCGGTTGCTGCTCATCTTTGCAAAGAATCAGGGCGTTTTGCTATCCAGACAGCAGATCTTAGATAAAATATGGGACATTGACGGAAATTTTGTGGAGGATAATACACTGACCGTTTATGTGAAACGGTTGCGGGAAAAACTTGGAGATGCGGTAAAGATTGAGACAGTGAGAGGAATGGGATATCGTGTGGATTAGGAAAAAAGAAGTGGAGCAGTTGTCGGAGTTTGTGAAAGGCTACATTTCCGGAGAAGAACTGGATATCCGGGAGAACAGGGAAGGCGTGTTGCCTGTTCTGAAAAATGATATTTATTCCCTGGTCGATCAGAAAAATGAACAGATCAGGGTGCTGGAAGCAGAAAGAGATGTCCTTTCCAGGTACATGGCAGATATTTCCCATCAGCTCAAAACACCGATCACATCCATGCGGATCATGGCAGATCTGCTGGAAGAGGCAGAGCCGGAAAAACAGGCAGAGTTTATCCACAATATCCAGTTTTCCCTAAATAAAATGGAATGGCTCGTCGGGGCGTTGCTTAAAATGGCAAAGCTCGATGCGCATGCGATCGATTTTCATAAAAAGGATGTGAAGGCATCCGAATTGCTGGAAACGGTAAAGCCTTCGGTTGCGATACTTCTTGATGTCAGGGATCAGACACTGGAACTGAAAAATGATTTTGCTATAAATTGTGACAAACACTGGACGGTGGAGGCATTGACGAACATTGTTAAAAATGCGATTGAGTACTCGCCGAAAGAGAGCACGATCGAAATAGACAGTGGCGAAAATCCGATGTATCACTGGATCTCGGTCAAAGACAGCGGTGCGGGCATGAGCCGGGAACAGTATGCAGCTCTTTTTAAACGATTTGAATATTCAACGAATGAAAACGGATTTGGGATCGGAATGCCGCTTGCGTTATCCATCGTGAAGGGACAGGGCGGAGATATCGATGTTGATTTCGGAGGCAATGGAGAGGGAACAACTTTTGTCATAAAGCTTTTTAAGTGACAAAATTGTCACAAACGATTTTATCACAGTCACGGAACAGTCATTTTGCCTTGATAGGATGGAGATGGAAAAAGGAGGAAATTAAGATGGCTGTTTTAGAAGTAAAGGATTTAACAAAGAAATATGGTCAGGGTGAATCAGAAGTGATCGCGCTCGACCATGTTTCTTTTTCTGTGGAACGGGGAGAATTTGTAGCGATCATCGGAACATCCGGTTCGGGGAAATCTACACTGATGAACCTGATCGGAGGCATTGATGACCCGACAGGCGGTTCCATCCTCATTGAGGGAAATGATATTTCATCCATGGATGAGGATGAACTTGCCATTTTCCGGAGAAGAAATCTGGGGATCGTCTATCAGTTTTATAATCTGATCCCTACGCTTACCGCAGAGGAAAATATCGCCCTGCCATGGAAACTGGATGGCAGAAAAGAAAATAAAGAGCGTCTGGAGGAGATCGTAAAGCGGCTTGGACTTGAGAAACGGGCAAAACATCTGCCGGGACAGATGTCCGGAGGGCAGCAGCAGAGAGTGTCGATCGGGAGAGCGTTGATCAATGATCCTGCCTTTTTGCTGGCAGATGAGCCAACCGGAAATCTGGACAGCAAAACAGGCAGAGAGATCATGGATATTCTGAAAACGACAAATCAGAAATACAATCAGACGATCCTTCTGGTCACACATGACGAAAAGATCGCATTACAGGCGAGCCGGATCATCACGCTTGGAGACGGAAAAATCGTAAAAGACGAGGTGATGAGAGTATGAAGATCACAGCACAGCTCGCACTCAGTCAGATAAGATTAAACAAAAAGAGGACGATGGCAGGAATTTCTGCGATCGCGTTGGCAACGTCACTTGTGACGGCGGTGATGTGTCTGGTGACAAGCGGAAATAAGATGCTTACCGATTTCTTAGGACCGGAGTATGGAGAATATGGCGGCGCATATTTCCTGATGCTTGCGATCCCGGCGCTGCTTTTGGGACTTTTGATCGCAGTGATGTCGGTAACTGTGATCTCAAATATTTTTGCGGCAAGTGCAAATAAAAGGATACAGGAATTTGGGATTTTAAAATGTGTGGGAGGAACCAGAAAACAGATCAGAGCGAGCGTGATCTATGAGAGTATGTGGCTTTGTGCAATCGGGATCCCACTTGGACTTATGGCGGGAACCCTGATCGGTTATGGCAGTGTAAGGATCATGGGGCATTTTGTCTCAGATCTCAATGACTTATCGAGGGCGATCATCATGAGACCGTTTTCTTTTTCCCTGTCCTTTTGTGTTTCGGTCTGGACATATCTGTCCGCAGCTGTTTTTTCCTTTTTGATCGTGTATCTTTCTGCCTATAAACCGGCAAAAGAGGTTGGAAAACTTACGGCGATCCAGTGTGTAAAGGGAGTGGGAACAGGCACGGATTTCAAAGAAACAGAAGTGAAAGATGGTCTGATCGAAAAAATCTTTGGATGCGAAGGAGCGATCGCCTGTAAAAACATCAAACGGAATAAGAACGGCTATAAGGCAACGATCCGTGCATTGTCGCTTGGCATTTTACTGCTTCTTTTAACAGGCGGACTTTCCGGGCAGGCAAAAGAGTTCCGGGAATGGATGACGATCGATTCAGAGGAAATGATGGTGGATTATTCCTCCAATTATAAAACAGAACTTAATCAAAATACCGGCAAAGAAGAAAAAAAGATTACAGCACCGATCCCGGCTTCCATTTATAATGAGATCACAGAACAATTAGCGGCATTTGGTACGGAGGTCTATGGTGTGGGAAGCGATACGTTCACTTACCATGCCCTGCTCGATCAAACGATCCTCTCAGAAGATATGTTACAGGTACCGGATCTTTTTGATGAAAATCAGGAAACAAAAGTGGAACTGATGTCGGTGGATGATACGCTTTATAAAAAATTATGTGACCGGGCGGGAGCCAAGTATGGCAGCAACCTTCTGATCAACAGTTACGAGTATAACGAGAATGGAAGATTAAAAACGATCGAACCTTTTAAAGATGGCGTGGATCAGATCATGCTTGTCAATGCCGCAAATGAAAAGCAGGCATTTGAAGTGGGAGGAATCCTTGCCGGGGAAGATCTGATCGAAGATGGTTTTACGGAGGCGAATCCCTATCCGGTCCGACTCATTGTGCCCGGCATGGCAGCAAGATATTTTGACTGGTTTAGTACACCGGAGGATGAACAGGCTTACACGGAATATGCAAGAAAGGTCATGGAGGAATATTATCCGATCCTTACAGAAGATTCCTATGTGGAGCAGGGCTATACCGTAAGGATCGCAAGGAAAGACACAATGGTAAAAATGCTAAACATTGCGATCGTTCTTGCAGAGATCGTGCTGTATGGATTTGTTATATTACTGATCCTGATGGGATTTACAAGCGTGATCAGTACGCTGGCAAATAATATCAGAATCCGGAGCCGTGAGTTTGCCATTCTAAAAAGCATTGGAATGACGAATGGATCACTTTGTAAAATGATCTACTGCGAGAGTATTTTCTGCCTGATAAAAGCACTGATCCCCGGGATTTTATTTGGGATTGCAATCCCATTTGTGATCAACTTATCGATCCGAAAGGCTTTTCCGGTACGGTATCAGATCCCATGGATGACATTCGTGGCAGGAACGGTCGGGTTATCTGCAGTTGTGTTGCTTCTTACACACGTTGAAGTAAGCAGGATGAAGAATAAGAGCATCATTGATGAGATCAGAATGGATGTGATGAGATAACTTTTGTTAGATATTGACGCACCCTTGTCCTATCACTTATAATAATTAAGTATATCCTCAGTTAAGTGCGCTTTTTTAACTGGGGAAGGACAGGAGGAATTGTGATGTCAATAGACCAGAGTAAGATCAGAAATTTTTGTATTATTGCACATATCGATCATGGCAAGTCAACCCTTGCAGATCGTATCATAGAAAGAACCGGAACCCTGACCAGCCGTGAGATGCAGGCACAGGTTCTGGACAATATGGATTTGGAGCGGGAGCGTGGCATTACCATCAAATCCCAGGCAGTCCGTATCATTTATCAGGCGAACGATGGAGAGGAATATATCTTCAATCTGATCGATACACCGGGGCATGTGGATTTTAACTACGAGGTATCCAGAAGCCTTGCAGCATGTGACGGAGCGATCCTTGTGGTGGATGCAGCACAGGGAGTAGAGGCACAGACCCTTGCCAATGTTTATCTGGCACTGGATCATGATCTGGATGTCATGCCGGTCATCAACAAGATCGACCTGCCGAGTGCACAGCCGGATGAAGTCGTAAAGGAGATCGAGGATGTGATCGGGATCGAAGCGGCAGATGCACCGCGCATTTCCGCAAAGACAGGACTCAATATCGAGGAAGTGCTAGAGCAGATCGTAAAAAAGATCCCGGCACCAAATGGAGATCCTGCGGCACCGCTTCAGGCACTGATTTTTGATGCACTCTATGATTCGTATAAGGGAGTGATCGTGTTCTGCCGTATCAAAGAGGGAACCGTAAAAGTCGGGGATCCGATCCTTATGATGGCGACCGGCGCAAAATCGGACGTGACGGAAGTCGGTTATTTCGGTGCAGGACAGTTTATCCCATGTGAAGAACTGTCAGCCGGAATGGTAGGTTATATCTGTGCCAGCATAAAAAACGTGCGCGACACGCGTGTCGGTGATACGGTAACAAACAGTACACGTCCGTGCGCAGAGCCGCTGCCGGGTTATAAAAAAGTAAACCCGATGGTCTACTGCGGTATGTATCCGGCAGACAGTGCCAAATATCCGGATTTAAGAGATGCCCTTGAAAAATTACAGATCAACGATGCTTCTTTACAGTACGAGCCGGAGACCTCACTGGCACTTGGATTTGGTTTCCGCTGTGGTTTCCTTGGACTGTTACATCTGGAGATCATTCAGGAGCGTTTAGAGAGAGAATTTAATCTGGATCTGGTAACGACAGCACCGGGTGTTGTTTATAAGGTATACAAGACCAACGGGGAAATGATAGAACTTACCAACCCGTCCAATCTGCCGGATCCTTCCGAGATCGAATATATGGAAGAACCGATCGTTTCCGCAGAGATCATGGTGACCAGTGATTATGTCGGTGCGATCATGACGCTGTGTCAGGAGCGGCGTGGCGTTTATATCAGCATGGAGTATTTAGAGGAAACCCGTGCGCTGATCAAATACGATCTGCCGTTAAATGAGATCATCTATGATTTCTTTGATGCGTTAAAATCACGTTCCAGAGGTTATGCGTCCTTTGATTATGAATTAAAAGGGTACGAGCGTTCCGAACTTGTGAAATTAGACATTCTGATCAACAAGGAGCAGGTGGATGCACTGTCCTTTATTGTATTCAAGGACAGCGCGTATGAGCGTGGAAGAAAGATGTGTGAGAAACTCAAAGAGGAGATCCCGAGACATTTATTTGAGATCCCGATCCAGGCAGCAGTCGGCGGCAAGGTAATTGCCAGAGAAACGGTAAAGGCACTTCGGAAAGACGTTCTTGCAAAATGCTATGGTGGTGATATTTCCCGTAAGAAGAAGCTGCTTGAGAAGCAGAAAGAGGGAAAGAAGAGAATGCGCCAGGTCGGCAATGTAGAGATCCCGCAGGAAGCATTCATGAGTGTCTTAAAACTGGATGAGGATTAAGAATGGAGAAGAAAGAATTAGAGCTTTACATTCATATTCCGTTTTGTGTAAAAAAATGTAATTACTGCGATTTCCTTTCGTTTCCGGCAGATGAAGATACGCAGACTGATTATGTGACGGCACTCAAAAAAGAGATCGCCTTCTATGGAAATAGAATGAAAGACCGCAGGATCAGCACCATCTATATCGGGGGAGGAACGCCTTCCTGGCTGACCGAGCGTTCCATGGCATCCATCCTGCAGCAGGTTTATGATGCTTTTGAGGTGGCAGCAGATGCAGAGGTATCGATCGAATGTAATCCGGGAACGATCGCGGAGGCAAAATTCGTTTCCTACCGGCAGAGCGGGATTAACCGGTTAAGCATCGGACTGCAGTCGCCGGATAATGTAGAGTTAAAGATATTGGGCAGGATCCATACGTTTGAGCAGTTTTTAAAGACCTATGACATGGCAAGGGCACATGGATTTACCAATATCAATATCGATCTGATGAATGCCCTGCCGGGACAGACGGCGGAAAAGGCATATGCTTCCTTACAGAAAGTCCTGCGTTTAAAACCGGAACATATTTCCGCGTATTCGCTTATGATCGAAAAGGGGACACCGTTTTATGATCTGTATAAGTTTGATGCGATCAAGCAGCAGGCGGGGATGAAAACGGATGCCCTGCCGGATGAGGAGGAGACCTACCGCATCACAAAGATCACGGAGAAGGCATTGAAAGAGGCAGGTTATCAGCATTACGAGGTGTCCAATTTTGCACTCCCGGGGTATGCCTGCCGTCACAACATTGGTTACTGGAGACGGATCGACTACCTTGGTGTCGGCTTGGGAGCTGCTTCCCTGTTGGATAATATCCGCTACTCCAATACCAGAGAACTTTACGATTATTTGAGCGGCACGAACGAACTCCGGGCAGGATTGTGGGAGCAGGAGGGAAGAGAGACACTTCCGGCGACCAATCTTCATGCCTCGGTGGAGCAGGTCGACAGAAAAGCACAGATGGAAGAGACGATGTTTCTCGGACTGCGCATGATCGAGGGTATTTACCGGAGCGATTTTGAACGTGCCTATGGGATCCCGATTGAGGCGGTCTATGGCGATACGTTAGCCAGACTGCAGAAGGAAGAACTGCTTTGCAAGCGGGAGGGCAGGATTTATCTCACGGAGCGGGGACAGGATCTGAGTAATTATGTGCTTGCACAGTTTTTGCAGGACTGACTTCATAAAATCTTAAATAATGTTTGCTAGTCTTTTTCCAGAAGATAGGGTACAATAGAAAACAGATGGGATAACACCCGAAAAAAAGAGAATTGGACAAGGGTTACAGTGGGAAAACGAAGGAAAAGATATATAAAAAATGCAATATGTATGACATATTGTGCGATACAGCTGGCAGTGGTACTTTTATTATTTCATGGTATGGGGTATCTTCTGGAAAAGATCCATCCCAAGGAGGAACTTCCTACGATAGAGGGAGATGTCTATGTTCTGGATGAGAATGAGAATACGGAAACCGGACTGGAGGAAGGAAAGCTTACCATCTGTATTGATGCCGGACATGGTGGAAAGGATAATGGTTCCGATTACAGGCTCCGCTATGAGAAAAATGATAATTTAAAGATCGCACAGGCGGTTGCAGCATATCTGGCAGCACAGGAGAATGTGCAGGTCATCCTGACACGAAGTGATGACACCTTTTTATCACTCGAAGAGAGGACAAATTTTGCAAATGAGAACAAGGCAGATTACTTTGTTTCCCTGCACCGGAATACCGGAGATGGAAATGGGGTAGAAACCTGGGTCAGCAGTACGGCAGATGAAAAGACGAATACGATGGCAGAAAATATTATGAGCGGGCTGGATGCAGTTGGTATTTCCAGAAACCGTGGCGTAAAAACAGGAACACAGAAAAGTTCTGCCAAGGATTACTATGTAAATTTACATTCTGATATGCCGTCCTGTATCGTTGAGCTTGGATTTATGAACAGTCCTACGGACAATCAGTTGTTTGACGAGCATTTGGGTGATTATGCAAAGGCGATCGGAGATGCGGTGCTGGCAACCGATGCCGCATATCAGGATAAGCCAGCAGATGGCACGGAAGCTATTGACAGCACAGAGAGCACCGATGTTGCAGAGACCAACAAAGGACAGATACTGAGCAATCCGGTCATTGAAAATGTCGAGTCTTTGGATGCGACCAGTCAGGACTGGGGACAGGGCACTAATGTGGATGAGAAGAACCGTCCGACCGGAGCAACCAGCGCGCAGGAGAAATACGGCAAATACAATGCCTACTTTATCGGAGAGGACACCAATACGATCTACCTTACGTTTGATGAGGGATATGAGTATGGACAGACGGAGAGTATATTAAACACTTTAAAAGAAAAAGGTGTGACTGCAACGTTCTTTGTCACAAAACCATATGCGGAGGCGGATCCGGAACTGGTACAGCGTATGATCGACGAGGGTCATGTACTGGGCAACCACAGTGTGACACATCCGTCCAAGGGACTTCCATCCCAGACACTGGATCAGCAGAAAAACGAAGTCATGGGCAATCATGAGTACATCAAAGAGACATTTGGCTATGACATGTATTTATTCCGCTATCCGACCGGACGTTTCAGCGAACAGTCACTTGCGATGGTAAATAACTGTAATTACAAGAGCGTGTTCTGGAGCTTTGCTTATCTGGATTATGATGTCAACAATCAGCCAGATCAGACTGCGAGTCTTGCCAAGTTAAAAGAGCGGCTGCACCCGGGAGCAATCTATCTGCTTCATGCAGAGTCATCGACCAATGCAGCGATATTAGGCGATTTTATCGATGCGGCAAAGGCAGCAGGATATGAGTTCGGAACCTTATAATAAAATATTGAACAGACTCTGACACCGAAATAGAGATTGAGGTGAAAGGTATGGCATAAGAAAAACACGGGCTAAAGCTGTACCTTTTTATGGGGTACAGCTTTTTAGCGTTTATCATTCAGGAGGGAACAGAAGTGGAAACAAGAGTAGCATTGCTTGGAATCATCATTGAAAATGTAGAATCTGTGCCGCAGTTAAATGAGCTGCTGCATGAATATGGCAGATATATCATTGGAAGAATGGGGATCCCGTATAAAGAGAGAAATCTTCATATCATCAGTGTGGCAATGGATGCGCCACAGGATAAGATCAATGCGTTGTCCGGAAAGATCGGAAGACTGGATGGAGTCACTGTTAAAACAGCGTATTCCAATGTAAAATAAAAAAGCATGGAGGAAACAATGCAACACAGCTATGAGATAGTAGACAGGATCAGAAAGACGCGGACGATCGACCGGCAGACGTTAGAAGAACTGCTTACGACAGAGGATGCGGGATTAAAAGAATATCTTGCAGCAAAGGCAAAAGAGACGGCACAGCAGATTTATGGAAATCAGATCTATATGAGAGGTCTGATCGAGTTTACCAATTACTGCAAAAACGACTGTTATTATTGTGGAATCCGTTGCAGCAATGAGAAAGCAGACCGGTATCGCCTGAGTATAGAACAGATTTTAGAGTGCTGTAAGAATGGATACGAACTGGGATTTCGCACCTTTGTATTGCAGGGGGGAGAGGACGGTTATTATACGGATGCAAAGATCTGTGAGCTGGTAGCTAAGATCAAAAGGCAGCATCCTGATTGCGCAGTGACATTATCCATTGGGGAAAAAGAGCGGGCAAGTTATGAGGCATTTTTTAAAGCGGGCGCGGATCGGTATCTGCTCCGCCATGAAACCGCCGATGAGGAGCACTACAAAAAACTGCATCCACAGAAAATGTCCTTTCAGCACAGGATGCAGTGCTTAAGAGAATTAAAAGAGATCGGGTATCAGACCGGGTGTGGTTTTATGGTGGGTTCACCGGGACAGACGTTTGATACTTTATATGAAGATTTACAGTTTATTTTGGAATTACAACCACATATGGTTGGGATCGGGCCGTTTATCCCACAGCAGGACACGCCGTTTGGCGGGGGGTGTGCGGGTACATTGGACCGGACACTGAGACTGCTCAGTATCATAAGACTTCTGGTGCCACATGTGCTGCTTCCGGCAACGACAGCACTGGGAACCATTCATCCGAAGGGGCGTGAACTTGGTATTTTAGCGGGTGCCAATGTAGTTATGCCAAATCTTTCACCGGTAGCGGTGCGGGAAAAATATAAATTATATGACAACAAGATCTGTACAGGAGATGAGGCGGCAGAGTGCCGTTTCTGTATGCAGAATCGAATGGAAGCGATAGGATATCAGGTCGTAGTTGACCGTGGTGACTATAAAAATGAAACTAACCGGAAAGCAATAAGGCGGCTGACCGGAAAGAAAGGAAAGAGTGTATGTATAACGCAAAATCATTAAACGCAGAGGAGTTTATCTCCGACGAGGAGATCATGGAAACCCTTGCCTATGCAGATGCAAACAAGGACAATGTAGAGATGATCGATCAGATCATTGCAAAGGCAAAATTGAAAAAAGGATTGAACCACAGGGAGGCATCCGTGCTGTTGGCGTGTGAGATCCCGGAGAAAGTGCAGGAGCTCTATGATCTGGCACAGCAGATCAAAAAAGATTATTACGGAAATCGTATCGTATTATTTGCACCATTATACTTATCAAATTATTGTGTCAACGGATGTGTGTATTGTCCGTACCATCTGAAAAACAAACATATCGCAAGAAAGAAACTGACACAGGAAGACATTGTAAAAGAAGTAACCGCATTACAGGATATGGGACACAAACGTCTGGCGATCGAGGCAGGAGAGGATCCGGTCAACAACCCGATCGAATATATCTTAGAGTGTATCAAGACGATCTACAGCATCAAGCATAAAAATGGTGCGATCCGCCGTGTCAATGTCAATATTGCGGCAACCACCGTAGAAAACTACCGCAAATTAAAAGAGGCAGGGATCGGAACCTACATTCTGTTCCAGGAAACCTATCATAAAGCAAGTTATGAGGAACTCCATCCGACCGGACCAAAACACGATTATGCTTATCATACCGAGGCAATGGACCGCGCCATGGAGGGTGGCATCGATGATGTAGGTCTTGGAGTACTGTTCGGACTGGATAAATACCGTTACGAATTTGCCGGACTTTTAATGCACGCAGAACATTTGGAGGCAGTTCACGGTGTCGGGCCACATACGATCAGCGTACCACGTGTCAAACATGCAGATGATATCGATCCGTCCGCATTTGACAACAGTATCAGTGATGATACATTTGCAAAGATCTGTGCCCTGATCCGTGTTGCCGTACCATATACCGGTATGATCATTTCCACAAGAGAGAGCCAGGAAGTAAGAGAAAAAGTATTACCACTTGGCGTTTCCCAGATCAGTGGTGCATCCAGAACCAGCGTTGGCGGTTATGCAGAGCCGGAGACCAAGGAAGAGGTAACCAGCGAGCAGTTCGACGTCAGCGATCAGAGAACACTCGACGAGGTCGTAAACTGGCTGATGAAATTAGGCTATATCCCTTCTTTCTGTACCGCATGTTACCGAGAGGGAAGAACCGGAGACCGCTTTATGGAGCTCTGTAAAAATATGCAGATCTTAAACTGCTGTCATCCGAATGCGCTGATGACGTTAAAAGAGTACTTAGAGGATTATGCAAGCGAGGAAACCAGAAAGATCGGTATGGAACTCATTGAAAAAGAACTAGAAAATATTCCAAATCCAAAGGTAAAGAAAACAGCCTCCGATCATATCCATGATATTGCAGAAGGAAAACGGGATTTCCGCTTCTAGGAGGATGGTTCAATGGCAGTTACATTAAATGAAACACCGAGCAGCAACCGTCTGCACATCGGGATCTTCGGAAAGACGAACAGTGGAAAGTCGTCCTTTATCAATGCGTTTACTGGGCAGGAGGTATCGATCGTTGCAGATGTAGCCGGAACAACAACAGATCCGGTTTACAAAGCAATGGAGATCAATCCGCTTGGTCCCTGTATCATTATTGATACGGCAGGTTTTGATGATGAGAGTAAACTTGGCGGGCAGCGAGTAGAAAAGACCCGCCTTGCAGCGGAAAAAACAGAACTTGCTGTGATCGTAGTTTCCGGTGAGGACGAAAGGGAAGCAGATCTTTTGCAGGAATACGAGTGGTATCATTTCTTTAGGGAAAAGAATACGCCGGTTCTTTTTATCATCAGTAAGGCGGATATCAGAAAGAACACAAGAGAACTTTTTGACAAGATAAAAGAAGATACCAAGGAAACACCGCTCGTGGTCAGTACACAGACAGGCGAGGGTATGGATGCGGTAAAAGAAACGCTGACCAGACTTCTGCCGGAAAATTATGGAAATAACTTGATTACCGGAACACTGGTAGGAGAGGATGACGTTGTCCTTTTAGTCATGCCACAGGATATTCAGGCACCGAAAGGACGACTGATCCTTCCACAGGTGCAGACCATTCGGGAACTATTGGATAAGAAATGTCTGGTAATGAGTGTTACGACAGACAAGATGACTCTGGCACTGGCTGCCTTAAGGGAGCCACCAAAACTGATCATTACAGATTCACAGGTGTTTGGTTATGTTTATGAACATAAGCCAAAAGAAAGTATGCTGACTTCTTTTTCTGTGCTGTTTGCTGCATATAAAGGAGATCTCCCATACTATGTGGAGGGGGCAAAAATGTTAGATGCCCTCACACCGCAGTCAAAAGTCCTGATCGCAGAGTGCTGTACGCATGCACCGTTAAAAGAGGACATCGGAAGAGAAAAGATACCGAACATGTTGAAAAAGAGAGTGGGAGAGGGACTGACCGTCGAACTGGTCAGTGGAACGGATTTCCCGGAAGACCTTTCTTCCTACGACCTGGTCATACAGTGTGGAGCCTGTATGTTTAACCGCAAGTACGTGCTGTCACGGATCGAACGGGCGAAAAAGCAGCAGGTCGCAATGACAAACTATGGTGTGACAATTGCACACCTGACGGGTATATTGGATAAGATCAGTATGACATAAAAAAATAGGATGTTATCGGTTTGGGATAACATCCTATTTTTGTGTCATACTGATCTTATTTTTCAGAAAGCAGCATCATAATTTTATTGCTTCGTTCTACGAATTTACTCATCGCATCTACAGACAATGGCTGGTTGGATAACATTGCCAGATCATAAAGCTGTTCACAGAACATAGGAACATGTTCGGAATCTTTGTGCTCGAAGATGTATTTTACCAGCTCGTTGTTTGCATTTAAGGTTAAGGTAAGGTCAGCTGCGAACATATTAGGGTCCATGCCTCCCATGCCTCCCATAGCATACATTTTCATCATATCCTGCATACGTCTTCCCTCTTCGGAAAGTGTGATGACGGAAGAGATGGAAGCATTCTTTAATTTCTCTACTTTTACAGTCAGCTTGTCATTGTGCAGAGCGTTTTTGAATACTTCGGTCAGGGTATCTGTTTCTGACTTTAAGTCCTCTTCGGAAGTTTCATCTTTTAAGGATTCGGTTACATCTGCATCAATACGCATAAATTTGTAGGTTTCGTTGCGCTGCTCTAACTGGGAGATGAAAGAGGTATCAATGTTGTGGTCTAAGATAACAGCATCCATACCCTGCTCTTTGAACATCTTAATGTACTGTCCCTGCTGGAGTTTGTCTGTGACATAGTAGATGACCTTGCGGTTGTCTTTTTCTTCCTCAGCGTTTTCTGTATCTTTTGCATCGGCATCAGATACCGGATTGCCGTCTGCATCAACGACATCACTTTCTTCCTTGACTTCTTCTTTGACCAGAAGTTCCGGTAAGGTCAGATATTTGTCATCTAAGTTTTTGAACAGGATGTAATCATTCATCTTGTCGCAGAATTTGGTGTCTTTTAAGCAGCCGAATTTGATGAATGGGCTGATATCATCCCAGTATTTTTCGTAATTTTCTTTATCGGTCTTGCACATACCAATCAGTTTGTCTGCAACTTTTTTTGTGATGTATTCGGAGATCTTTTTTACGAAACCATCGTTCTGTAAGGCACTTCTGGATACGTTAAGTGGCAGATCCGGACAATCGATCACACCTTTGAGCAGCATTAAAAATTCAGGAATGACTTCTTTGATGTTGTCTGCGATAAAGACCTGATTGTTGTATAATTTGATGGTACCCTCGATCGAATCGTACTCGGTATTGATCTTCGGGAAATACAAAATTCCCTTTAAGTTGAACGGATAGTCCATGTTCAGATGGATCCAGAATAAAGGCTCTTTGTAGTCCAGGAAAACTTTGCGGTAGAACGCTTTGTATTCCTCATCGGTACAGTCGCTTGGATTTTTGGTCCATAATGGATTGGTATCATTGAGTGGAACCGGACGTTTTACGATCTTTAATTTATCTTTGGCAGGAGAAACTTCAACGACTTCTTTTTCACCGTTTTCATTCTCTTTTTCTTCTGTCTTTGCTTCCTCGTGGATGGTTTCCACAACGGTATCGGTATCTAACTTATCAGCCGCATCAATGGTCTCATATTCTGTTTCCGCATTTGCTTTGCTAAGGAAAATCGGGGTTGGCATGAAAGAACAGTACTTTTCAATGATCTCTCTTGCACGGTACTCGTTTGCGAACTCTAAGCAGTCCTCATTTAAAAACAGGGTGATCTCCGTACCGATGGTATCTTTGATGCCGTCTTCCATATCGTAATCGGTACCACCATCGCAGCTCCAGTGAACCGGAGTAGATCCTTCCTTATAAGATAAGGAATCAATGGTAACCTGATCTGCTACCATAAAAGCTGAGTAGAAACCGAGTCCGAAATGTCCGATGATCTGGTCATCGTTTGCTTTGTCTTTGTATTTTTCAATAAAGTCAGTTGCACCGGAAAATGCGATCTGACAGATATATTCTTCAACTTCATCTGCGGTCATACCAAGACCGTTATCAATGAATTTCAAGGTCTTTTCTTCTGGATTGACAACGACCTCGATTTTCTTTTTATAATCAGCCGGGAACTGATACTCGCCCATCATCTCTAATTTTTCCAGCTTTGTGATCGCATCACAGCCATTTGAGATTAACTCACGGAAGAAGATGTCGTGGTCGGAATACAACCATTTCTTTATAATAGGAAAAAGGTTATCGCTGTCGATTGATAAATTTCCATGTTTATTTGCCATAATAAAACACTCCTTTTCTTAAAATAACTCCATAAATAGAATAATAAAACGCTGGTTTTAAAAAGTCAATAGAAAATCAGCACTCTTTTTAAATGAGTGCTAACAACATGCGGAAAATGCCAGAAAATGGGAAGAATACAAATTCTAAAAAGTTTCTAAACAGTGTTTCCATTGCGGCTGAACAGAGATTGTGCTATACTGTGCGTGAGTTAAGATTGTGCCAAAAGGAAGGGACTTATGTCACATGATAGTGTTAAGGGCGAATACAGAATTAAAAAGTACATTTGAAAAATTAATAAAAACCATGGAGGTAAATGTTTCATGGAACGGACTGTTTGTTGTCATTGATAACTGTCTGATCTTACAGGGGGCGGTGCGTTCCCTGTTTTTTCATTTTGACAGCAGAAAAGTGCTGGAAAATATCATAGAACTTCCAATCAAGGAAGATGCGATCATAGATACGGAAGGGCAGCCAAAGGTCTGGGATGTCATCAATATGATTTTATACAGCTTTGGTAAATGGGGAGCCATCAAAGGGCTTCGCGTGGAGAAAAACCATGAACAGTTAAACCGGTTATTTTCCAGTGTACTGCGCGAGATCAATATTGAACCGGAGTACAACTGGGAGCATTTTCAGTTCTATCAGGATGGCATCCGTGTTACCTATGAGGACGTTGTGCAGGCGGCGTTAGAGTCAGAAGACAAACTGCCGGAGGAGGAAAGCGAGGAGGAAGCCGGACTGTGGCACAAGGTTGCATGGAAAAAGGCAGCGGTAACATTTGAAAGAGAAGATACAACGTTAGAAGAACGGCGTATGGGCAGACTGGGCAATAACTTTTACCGGATCGGTTATCTGTGTCCGGATTGCGGAGAAAAACTGCATATGGTCGTCTACCCGATCGGTGCGGAATTTAAGATTGAAACGCCGGACGGCGCAGTGCTTTTAGCGAGGGCATGTACCTGCGCGCATTGCAACAGCTTTTTTACACCGAGACCGGAGAAGATGTTGAGCGAAGGGGATATCTACCGGCTGGATTTTGACGACGACCGCAAGGCATATGAGGATTATCTGGAACTGCTTGGAAAAAAAGGGCAGCGTGTGTCAAGTTATCGTTACAATCTATTTGCAGACGGACACCGGGAAAATCCGGCTGCAAAACAGGAGCAAGATGCAGTGGATGAGAGCGAACAGAGTCTGGAAGAAGCCTGCGAAAATCTGGAAGATTATAACGAGACACAGTTGCAGGATCTGTCTGACAAGATCGAGGAAGGATTCTTCCCGGAAGAGAGCATTGAGCGCTGTGAGAAAAAAGTAAGGGAGCAGTTGTGGAAGAGAGGTCTTTCTGCAAACCGGGAAAAAAGAGCGAAAAAGGAGCGCAAAGATCCATCACAAAGAGAGAGCAGAAAACGGGATGAAAGCCGGGAAGTGACGCAAAAAATAGAAAAGGACGGAGTAGCTCATCCATCGACGGACAGGCAGGATGAGGCTAAGCGTGCGGGAAGCGGACAGAAAGCGACGCAGGATGCAGCGCAGCAGAAAACAGCGCAGGATGCGGCGCAGCAGGAATCAGGACAGAAAACAAACACAGTAAAAGCAGATGAGACAAGAAAAAAATACGAAGCGAGATTTCAGGTATTAGACCGTCTGTCTGACCGTCAGCTTACCGAACTAAAGAATCAGGTTTCAAAGGAGCCGGATCTTTCAGAAGCAGAAAAGCAGGAATACATCGGACGGATCGTGGGAAGGCAGCACGAGCAGAAGGCAGAGGTTATCCGCAAGAAAATCGAGAGCAGTCAGGGAAAAAATTATGCCGTATTAAAGCGAGTCTATGAGGAAGTGAAAAAAGAAGATCTTCCTGAGACTATGAAGGCAGAACTGCTTGAGCCGTTGCGGGAACGTATGCAAAGACAGGCGGAAGCGGAAGTAAAAGTTCTGATGGAGAAGATGCCACCGCAGTTAGACCGGGCAAGATTTCAGGCATACGAGGCGCGGATCCGCGATTATGAAGAGGCAGATCTGACGCCATACGAAGAACTGTTAAAAGACAGACGGCTTGCAGCAGAGCGGCAGGAGGTTGCCAATATCGTAAACCGTGCAAGAAAGAGCACCAGAAGCGACCTGACAGAGCTGATGGATAAATTAAAAAACGGAAATTACTTACAGGAAACAGTCAACGCCTATCTGGAAAAATTAGAGGAACGTCTGCGGAAAATGGATCAGGATGCGGTGGATGAGCTGCTTGGCGATCCGCTTCACATGGATTTTGAAGAGGGACAACAGGCATATGAAACGATCGCAAACGGGGATTTCCTGCCGGAGATAAAAGATAATGCACTTAAAATGCTAACGAAACGACTTTCCAAGATAAAGTCGGATGAGTGTGAACTTCTGGTAAAAAAGATGCAGGATGAATTTGCGGAATCGGGCGTTACGTTAAATGACAGACATCATTTTTATCCTGCCAGAAAAGTCCTGTTAAAACAGGCACTGCCGGAGGAGACAAGCATCATTGATGCTGCAATGGCAACTTACGCGGCAGGAAAGGGACTGTTTGAGTATCCGATCCTTGTTGTCGATACGAGCCGGAGCGGGAACGGAAAAGAGGGCTTCATCCTGACACCGGAGCATCTCTTTTATAGTACAATGATGACGTCCTTTGGAATGCGTATCTTTTCTATTGATAAGATCACGGCATCCACTGGTATCTTAAATAGAGGACTTTATATCCATCAGTCAGGCACAAAGACGAAGATCCCGTATGCAGTGGATCACAAAGATCTGGCTGCATTTGCAAAGGAGCTGGATGCGTTTGTGCATTATCTGCAGGAAAAACCGGATTCAAGGAAGGTGGCATACCTCGCAAAAGAAAAGCATGACACGATCTGCTGTTATCGCTGCGGTTATGTCTACAAGGGAGGAACGGTCTGCCCGAAATGCGGATTTAAGAACAATGAGTAAAATTTTTAATAAAATTGCATAAAATATATTCCGTTTCTGGAAGAATGTGATATAATATTGCCATAAACATTGTTAGATAATTAACAAGCAAAATGCTGCGAGGGCGCGGCGGAATGGAGGGGTCATGGCAAGATTTACATTACCAAGAGATTTGTATCACGGAAAAGGTGCATTAGAAGCCTTAAAAACATTTGAGGGAAAGAAAGCGATGATTTGTGTGGGCGGGGGGTCCATGAAACGCTTTGGTTTCCTTGACCGTGCAAAACAATACTTAGAAGAAGCCGGAATGCAGGTGGAACTGTTCGAGGGTATTGAACCGGATCCATCGGTAGAGACCGTGATGAGAGGTGCAGAAGCGATGCGTGCGTTTGAGCCGGATTGGATCGTAGCAATGGGCGGCGGTTCTCCGATTGATGCGGCAAAAGCAATGTGGATCAAATACGAATATCCAGATATCACATTCGAGGATATGTGCAAGGTATTTGGTATGCCAAAGCTTCGTAAAAAAGCGCATTTCTGTGCAATTTCTTCTACTTCAGGAACAGCAACCGAGGTGACAGCATTTTCTGTTATTACCGATTATCAGAAGGGAATCAAATATCCGCTTGCTGACTTTGAAATCACACCGGATGTAGCGATCGTAGATCCGGATCTGGCAGAGACTATGCCGCAGAAACTGGTTGCACATACCGGTATGGATGCGATGACACATGCGATCGAAGCATATGTATCGACAGCAAACTGTGATTTCACAGATCCGCTTGCATTGCATGCGATCAAGATGATCCAGAGAGATCTGGTAGGCTCTTACAATGGAGATATGGAAAAGAGAGATTCCATGCACAATGCACAGTGTCTTGCAGGAATGGCATTTTCCAATGCACTGCTTGGTATCGTTCACTCCATGGCACACAAGACAGGAGCTGCTTTTGCAGACTATGGTGCACATATCATCCATGGTGCTGCAAACGCAATGTACCTGCCGAAAGTCATTGCATTTAATGCCAAGGATGAGACGGCAAAAGTCCGTTACGGCGAGATTGCAGATTTTATGGGCTTAGAGGGCGCAAACTTGGATGAAAAAGTAGCGAACCTGATCGCGTACTTAAGAAAAATGAATGATGATCTTAAGATCCCACAGTGCATCAAAAATTATGGAGCTGACAGCTATCCGGTAGAGCAGGGATTTGTTCCGGAGGAAGTATTCTTAGAGAGACTGCCTGAGATTGCAGCAAATGCGATCTTAGATGCCTGCACCGGTTCCAACCCACGTCAGCCGAGTCAGGAAGAGATGGAAAAACTGCTGAAATGCTGCTACTATGATACCGAGGTAGATTTCTAGGAGCGGTAAAACAGAGAGGAAAAAATAGCAACAGGGAGTGTGACAATGGAAATTAGATTGTCGCACTCCCTGTTGCATTCATGATCATAGAAGATTCGCGAAATATACATTCGTTCAATCGTTCAGATAATGGCGCAAAGTGTACCTTAGTTTAACAGTTCCGACAGCGGTGCAAACCGGTAACCCATTTCTTCCCATTTGGTCAGCAGCTCATCCATGATCTCTCCGTTGGTTTTCGAGGTGCTATGTAATAAGACGATGGCACCGGGGTGGATCCGGGGCAGCAGTTTGTCAAATGCCTGCTCTTTGGTCGGCTGGCTGTCAACATTCCAGTCGACATAGGCAAGGCTCCAGAAGAACGTATGGTAGCCAAGTTCTTTTGCCATCTTCAGATTTTCGGTACTGTATTTTCCCTGAGGCGGACGATAATATTTTGTCATTTCCTGCCCGGTGATTTCCTGATACAGTGCGGCGGTGTCATCCACTTCTTTCTGGAAAGAGGCAAGATTGGAGATTGAGGACATATCCGGGTGATGGTAGGTGTGATTTCCAACCGTATGTCCTTCTTCCACCATACGTTTTACCAGATCAGGGGCGGTCTCTAAAAAGTGTCCCACAACAAAGAACGTAGCGGGGGCGTTGTGTTTTTTTAGAGCATCCAGAATAGGAGCAGTGTTCCCGTTTTCGTATCCACAGTCATATGTAAGATAAATGACTTTATCGTCTCCACTGCCGACATAGTAGGCATCATAGGTTTTTAGTTCATCCGGCGTAACATTTCCGGTAGGTTTGGTTCCATCTGCACCGAAGCCAAGCCCCCAGTTATCGGTCTGCGCTGCGATCGAGTTGTTGGTAACAGGTTTGGTGGCAGAATCCTCACGCAGCATCGCAGCACCTCTTCCCACAAAAAACATGGCAGCAAGGAGACCAAGTGTCCCTGCCAGTTGGATTCGTTGACGGTTCATGTTTGTCATTCCATATGTTTTTTCCTAATTATATGTCAAATGTGGCTTGTTTTAATACAGAAGATCAGTTGCAAAATGCAGGCTGTACTTGCGAAATGGAAGGAAGAAGGGTATAGTAGAGAGATGTAAGAAAAAACAAAGGAGAATACAAATGGATTCATTAAAACTGACATACAAGATTTACCTTGAGGCAGAGGATATATCCTGCTCACGTATTGCATCGACAACTTCTTATTTCAAAAATTTATTTCAGAATTGCACCAACTCCTATCTGCAAAAAGCACAGGTAGATGATGAGTGCGATATGGATGATTTTACATTGCGCCTGTACGTAGAGGAGACCATCGAAGAGGAAACGTGCCAGAACACAGAGGACGCGAAGTCGTTCCTGGGCGATATGGCAGAGTTTGTAGATGCGATCGCAATGGCACATTCCTATCTGGATATGGAGGGAAGTTTCTCAATTTCCTATGGAGATGTGGAAGAAAGCTACAGCTTTGTGTCCGAAGCGGGAAAAGACTATTGCGATTTTGGAGAAGAATAGAAAAAATGCAGTCACATTTGTGGCTGCATTTTTTTTGCGCATTTTGCGGTGCAGGGTGTTTATTTCTCATTCGCTAAATTTTTATTTGCAGTAGAAAGCATTAATTTAATACGGTTCAACTGGTTTACTTCACTTGCACCCGGATCATAGTCGATCGCAACGATATTGGACTCGGGGTGACGATGACGCAGCTCTTTGATAACACCTTTTCCTACCACGTGATTTGGCAGGCAGGCAAACGGCTGGGTACATACGATGTTTGGAGTACCGGTATGGATCAGCTCTAACATTTCTCCGGTTAAGAACCATCCCTCACCAGTCTGGTTTCCTTCAGAAACGATCTCTCTTGCATAAGCAGCAAGGTCATCGATGTAAGCTGGCGGATCAAAGTGGGTACTTTTTTCAAACTCATCTCTTGCCGCACTTCTCAGCCATTCAAAGAACTTGATGCCAAGACGTCCAATACGTTTGGATTTTTTGGAAAATCCAAGGTTGTCTGCCTTAAAGCCAGTGTTGTAGAAGCAGTAGAGTAAGAAGTCTGTAAGATCTGGAACGACTGCCTCAGCACCTTCTGACTCCAACAGTCCGACAAGGTCGTTGTTTGCAGCAGGATGGAACTTAACCAGGATCTCTCCGACAACACCGACACGAGGTTTCTTGATATCCAGCCGCTCTAACTGGTCAAAGTCACGGATGATCTGGCGGCACATCTGTTTGAATTTCCGGTGGGAAAGCAGTTTATCCTGTGTGATAAATGCAATGACCTCTTTTTTCCATTTCTCATGCAGCGCATTTGCTGAACCCGGTACTGCTTCGTATGGACGGGTACGGTACAGACATCTCAAGAAGATATCACCGAATGTCAACGCATACAAACCATGCTGGATCAGCGAAGGGGTAAGCTTAAAGCCAGGGTTTGACTCCAGACCGCTTAAGTTGATGGAGATAACCGGAACATCCGGGTAACCTGCTTTTTCCAGAGCACGACGGATAAATCCGATGTAGTTGCTGGCACGGCATCCACCACCTGTCTGGGAGATCAGGATGGCAGTCTTACTCATATCATAATTCCCTGACATAACCGCACTCATAAGCTGTCCCACTACAATAAGAGAAGGGTAGCAGGCATCGTTGTTAACATATTTTAATCCGACATCCACACAGGTGCGGCTTGGTACATCCGGAACGACCAGATTGTAACCTGCGGCACAGAACGCCGGCTCCAGTAATTCAAAATGGATCGGCGACATCTGTGGGCAGAGGATCGTATAATTTTTACGCATCTCCTCTGTGAAGATGGTACGGTTATAGTTTGCCGGAACGATGGTACGTTTCTGCTGTCTCTTTTCACGCACGCGGATCGCAGAGAGCAGGGAACGGATACGGATACGTGCCGCTCCTAAGTTGTTGACCTCATCGATCTTAAGGCAGGTATAGATCTTGCCTGATTTCGTTAAGATGTCGTTGACCGCATCGGTGGTAACGGCATCCAGACCACATCCAAAAGAATTTAACTGGATCAGATCCAGATCGTCTCTTGTCTTTACGAAGTTTGCAGCCGCATATAATCTGGAATGGTACATCCACTGGTCCATAACGATCAGAGGACGTTCTACCTGATGCAGATGCGAGATCGAATCCTCGGTCAATACGGCAATGCCATAAGAGTTGATCAGCTCAGGAATACCATGGTTGATCTCCGGGTCAACGTGGTAAGGACGTCCTGCGAGGACGATACCGCGTTTGCCGGTCTTTTCCAGATAATCTAATACTTCTTCGCCTTTCTTTTGCATTTCCATACGGACAACGGCAAGTTCTTTGTATGCCTCAGAAACCGCATCACGGATCTCAGATTCCGGAATGGCAAATTCCGGGGCACCAAAGGTCTTGACTAACTGGGAAGATAACGTCTCTTCACTGGTAAATGCCATGAACGGATTGTAAAAACGTACTTTTCCGGAAGTAATGTCGTCAACGTTATTCTTGATATTTTCTGCATAAGAAGTAACGATCGGGCAGTTGTAATGGTTGTTGGAATCCGGAAATTCGTTGCGCTCATAAGGAACACATGGATAGAAGATGAAATCAACATTCTGATGGATCAGCCATGTGACATGTCCGTGCGCGAGTTTTGCAGGGTAACATTCGGATTCACTTGGGATGGAATCAATACCCAGTTCGTAAATCTTACGTGTCGACTGCGGAGAGAGTACGATCTGGAAGCCTAATTTCTTAAAGAAAATAGCCCAGAACGGATAATTCTCATACATATTTAAGACACGCGGGATACCAACGGTACCACGGGTCGCTTCTTCTGCTGTAAGTGGTGTATAGTCAAATAAGCGTTTGTTCTTATATTCAAAGAGGTTTGGAATGTTCTCTTTGTTTTTCTCTTTGCCGATACCGCGTTCACAACGGTTTCCGGTAATGTACTGACGGTTTCCGGAGAAACGGTTGATCGTCAGCAGACAGTGGTTGGTACATCCCTGACAGCGGGTCAGTTTGGTATCGAAAGTCAGGTTGTTGATGTCCTCGATGGAAAGCATCGTGGTCTGATAGCCCTCTTCGTGGCGTTCTCTAGCGATCAGAGCGGCACCGAAAGCACCCATGATACCTGCGATATCCGGACGTACACATTCACAGCCGGAGATCTTTTCAAAACTGCGGAGTACGGCATCGTTGTAGAACGTACCACCCTGTACAACAACATTTTTACCGAGTTCACTTGCATCGGAGAGCTTGATTACCTTAAACAGAGCATTCTTGATAACGGAATAGGCAAGACCGGCAGAGATATCTGCAACGGATGCGCCCTCTTTCTGCGCCTGTTTTACCTTAGAGTTCATGAATACGGTACAACGGGTACCAAGATCGATCGGGTTTTTCGCAAACAGAGCCTCTTTCGCGAAATCCTGAACCGAGAAGTTTAAGGATTTTGCAAAGGTCTCAATGAAAGAACCACATCCAGAGGAACATGCCTCATTCAACTGTACGCTGTCAACGGTCTGATTTTTGATCTTGATACATTTCATATCCTGACCACCGATGTCTAAGATACAGTCAACATCCGGGTCAAAGAAAGCAGCAGCATAATAGTGTGCAACGGTTTCGACTTCTCCATCGTCCAACATTAAGGCAGCTTTTAACAGAGCCTCTCCATAACCGGTGGAACAGGAGTGTACGATATGTGCCTTTGCCGGCAGCTTTTCGTAGATTTCTTTAATGGAGCGGATTGCAGTTGCGAGCGGGCTTCCGTTATTATTGCTGTAGAAAGAATAAAGCAGAGAGCCATCCTCGCCGACTAAAGCGATCTTGGTCGTGGTCGAACCTGCGTCGATACCAAGATAGCAGTTTCCTTCATAAGTGGATAAGTCGCCGGATTTTACATTGTGTCCGTCGTGACGAGCACGGAAGGTGTCGTAATCTTCCTGATTTGCAAACAAAGGCTCTAAACGTGCCACCTCGAACTCCATATGGATGTCCGATTTTAACTGTTCGCGGAGTGTGGCGATCGTGGTCGTGTTTTCCGGTTTAAAATTAAGCGCGGAACCGATCGCTGCAAACAGATGAGAGTTTTCAGGAACAATGGTGTGTTCCTCGTCCAGATTTAAGGTGCGGATAAAAGCTGCCTTCAACTCGGAGAGGAAATGCAGCGGACCACCCAAAAAGGCAACATGCCCGCGGATCGGTTTACCGCAGGCAAGACCACTGATAGTCTGGTTTACAACTGCCTGGAAAATAGAAGCGGATAAGTCTTCTCTGGTCGCACCTTCATTGATCAGAGGCTGGATATCTGTTTTGGCGAAAACACCACAACGCGCTGCGATCGGGTAGATCGCTTTGTAATTTTTTGCATATTCATTTAAGCCGGAAGCATCGGTCTGGATCAGAGATGCCATCTGGTCGATAAAGGAGCCGGTACCACCTGCGCAGATACCGTTCATACGCTGTTCCACATTACCACCCTCGAAGTAAATGATCTTGGCATCCTCTCCACCAAGCTCAATGGCAACGTCCGTCTGCGGAGCGTAGTGCTGAAGTGCAGTGGAAACCGAGATAACCTCCTGTACAAACGGGATATGTAAATGCTTGGCAAGGGTCAGACCGCCGGAACCGGTGATCATAGGCGCGATCGGATGATCTCCTAATTCGGAAAATGCCTTTTCAATTAAAGAAGCAAGTGTTTCCCTGATGTTGGCGAAGTGTCTTTCATAGTCGGAAAAGAGCAGGTTGTCCTTTTCATCAAGAATGGCTACCTTGACTGTGGTAGAGCCAATGTCGATTCCTAGTTTATAAAGTGCTTGATTTTCCATGATATTCCTCCAGTAAAACAAAATAAAAACGTCTATCTAAAGTATTTCTACCTATTATAATAATGTGTCACAGACAATAAACAAAGTTCATTATACGACAGGACTTTACAAAAAACAATGTGCAAAAGGAAGGAAAATATAAACTTTTTATGAAGAAAAACTGCCCGGATTGACAAAGGTTTGCCGGATAGCTATACTGAAAAAATAGTAACGACACGAAAGGAAAGGTTATTTCATATGAACTGGTTGAATAAATTGGAGCGAAAAATAGGCAGATATGCCATACCAAACCTGATTGTATGGATGATTGGAGCCTATACGATAGGATTTGTCCTCTATACGGTCAGCCCTGGTATTTTAAATCTGCTGACTTTGAGTCCTTACCATATTTTACATGGTCAGATCTGGCGGCTTTTTACCTGGGTTCTGATGCCGACGGAGTCGAATCTGATCTTTCTTCTGATCATGGCATTATTTTATTATCAGCTTGGCACAACACTGGAGCGTACCTGGGGAACGTTCCGTTTTAACGTTTATATTTTCAGCGGAATGATATTTACGGTGATCGGAGCATTTGTTTTATATGCGATCTACTATGTGCAGAATCTCTCTGCGATCACAGCGATGCCGGCTCTGGCAGCAAATCTTTCCAGCTCGCTTGGCTGGGGATACAGTGTAAACTACATCAACATGTCCATTTTCCTGGCATTTGCAGTGATGTATCCGGATATGCAGGTCATGTTATACTTTATCATCCCGATCAAGATGAAGTGGATGGCGATCGTCTATGGTGTTCTGATCGTGTATAACTTTGTAATGAGCGGTTGGGCAGGTCGTATCTCAATCGTGATGTCAATGCTTAGTTTTATTGTGTTCTTCCTTTCTACAAGAAATCTGAAGCGTTATACACCGCACGAAGTGCACCGCAGACAGAAGTTTAAGGCACAGATGAGAGAGCCGCGTCCGGGTTCCGGTATCACAAAGCACAAATGTGCTGTCTGTGGCAGAACAGAGCTGGATGCACCGGAGCTTGAATTCCGTTTCTGCTCGAAATGTGAGGGCAACTACGAATACTGTTCGGATCACCTGTTTACACATCAGCATATTAGAAGAAGTTAGAAATTATGACAAAAGGGCTGCAGCACGAAGAAATAAATCTTCGAGCGGCAACCCTTTTTTTACGCTTGGAAATAATTATCCCGGTCCGTGTCCGAATCAGCAATAGAAATCCTTCAGCGAATCCATGCGCGCACTCATATTTGCAAATAAAGCATCCACGATGGTAATGGCAGCCATCGATTCTACCACGACAACGGCACGCGGCACGATGATCGGATCGTGGCGGCCTTTGATGGAGATGTCGATCTCTTCGCCATCTTTATTGATGGTCTGCTGGATGGCAGCAATGGATGGCGTAGGCTTGATGGAAGCACGAAGGATAATGTTACTTCCATCACTCATCCCACCAAGTATTCCTCCGGCATGGTTGGTCTTTTTCGTGATCTGGTGATCTTTTGTCATGCAGAACGCGTCGTTATTGTTTTTACCGGTTGCTTTTGCTACATCAAATCCATCTCCGATTTCAAATCCTTTTACCGCGCCGATGGACATGATGGCTTTGGCGAGGTTGGCATTTAATTTTTCAAAGACCGGATCGCCAATGCCGACCGGCATACCGTTTATGATACATTCGACAACACCGCCGGAAGAATTTTGTTCTGCCATACAGGCTTCTAAATATGCGGCAGCATTTTCCGCAGCATCAGCATCCGGCATGTAGAGCGGGTTTCTGTTGACCTCCTCACGCGAAAAATGGTTCGGCGAGCAGGCAATCGGTCCGATGGAACGGGTGTAAGTGCACAGCGTAATGCCAAGAGTCTCTAAGATTTTAACAGCAACTGCTCCGGCAGCAACACGGCCGATGGTCTCTCTTCCGGAGGAACGACCGCCGCCTCTGTAATCGCGAAAACCGTATTTGGCATCGAACGTATAATCCGCATGTCCTGGTCGGTAATAGGAAGCAATCTCGCTATAGTCCTTGGACTGCTGGTTTTTATTGTAAACAATCAGAGAAATCGGAGTCCCGGTCGTTTTCCCTTCGAAAACGCCGGAGAGGATCTCAACGGTATCGTCCTCTTTCCGTGGGGTCGTATATTTAGATTGTCCCGGTTTCCTACGGTCTAAAAAAGTCTGAATATCAGCTTCACACAAAGGCAAGCCTGCCGGACAGCCGTCGATCACAACGCCAACGCCTTTTCCGTGGGACTCGCCCCATGTGGTGATCCGAAATATTGTTCCAAAAGATGATCCTGCCATGTCTGCCTCCGTTTTGCATTTGATGATTTTGTTACTATTATAAAAGATTTGACTTTCCATGACAACCGGAATATGCTATATTGTTTGTGAATAGCGCGAAAGCACAGAAGTGAAGATGGAGATTTTTATGACAGAGCAATATCATGTAAAAAAGATCGATCAGCCGATCCGGTGGAACATAGAAGTGCCGGGTTCAAAAAGCATGACGAACCGGGCCCTTTTAATGGCGGCGTTGACAGATGGACGGGTGGATCTGGAAGGAGTCCTATTTTCCGATGATTCCCGTTATTTTTTAAGTTCGCTGCAGTCACTTGGGTTTGAAGTTGAAATAAAGGAAACAGAAAAAAAAGTAAGCCTGGTCGGGTTAAACGGAGCAATCCCGAAAAAGGACGCGGAGATTTATGTTGGAAGTGCCGGAACAGCGGCACGTTTTTTGACCGCAATGCTTGGGCTATCCGAGGGAACCTATACGATACAGGCATCGGAACAGATGAAAAAACGTCCGATGAAGCCATTGTTTGAACTTTTGGAGAGAATGGGAGCAGAGATCACCTATCTGGAAAAAGAAGGACATCTGCCTGTCCGGATCAGGGGCTGTCATTGTGCGGGGAAAAAAGAACTGGAACTGGATATCAGCAGCAGCACGCAGTTTTTGAGTGCCATGCTTTTAGTTTCACCGATGATGAAACAGGGGCTGGTCATTCATATCACAAGTGAGAAGACGGATGGCTCTTATGTCCGCATTACCAGAAAAATGTTAGAAGAAGCAGGCGTTTCGGTTGCTTTTGACGGCAGAAATTATGAGACTAAGGCAGGGGCATCCTATCAGAAAAAACACTATATCATTGAGCCGGATGTGTCGGCGGCATGTTATTTTTATGCTGCAGCTGCGATCACGGGAGGAAGCGCACTGGTAAAAAATGTCCACTCGGATAACAGCCAGGGCGATATGAAGTTCCTGGAAGTCCTAAGAGAGATGGGGTGTGCCATAGAGGAGCATGCGGAAGGAATTAAGGTGACCGGACCAAAACCGGGAGAACTGAAAGGCATCACAGTCAATATGAATGATTTTTCCGATCAGGCACTGACTCTGGCAGCAATCGCACCTTATGCGGCATCCAAAGTGCGCATCACAGGGATCGGTCATATCAGAAAACAGGAATCAGACCGTCTGTCAGTGATGGCGACAGAACTTGGCAGAATGGGCATCTGCTGTGAAGAGGAAGCATCTGCGATCACTATATTTCCGGGACAGCCGAAAGGGGCACTGATCGAGACTTATGATGATCACCGGGTAGCGATGGCATTTTCCCTGTCCGGTCTTCGGACAGACGGAGTCGTGATCAACCATCCGGAGTGCTGCAGGAAAACGTTTGAAGAGTATTTTACAGTATTAGACCGACTGACAGAGAGAAATGGAGAATAAAATGTACGAGTTATTAAAACAGGAAGGAAGAGCCAAACGAGGCGTATTCCATACGGTGCACGGAGATATTCAGACACCGGTATTTATGAATGTAGGAACAGTTGCCGCCATCAAGGGAGCTGTATCCACAGAGGATTTAGAGCAGATCAAGTGTCAGGTGGAATTATCGAACACCTATCATTTACATGTGCGCACTGGTGATAAGCTGATCAAAGAGGTGGGCGGACTTCATAAATTTATGTCCTGGAACCGTCCGATCCTTACTGATTCCGGCGGATTTCAGGTGTTTTCCCTCGCGGATTTAAGAAAGATCAAAGAAGAGGGGGTATATTTCCACTCGCATGTGGACGGGCGCAAGCTTTTTATCGGCCCGGAGCAGAGCATGCGCATTCAGGCGAATCTGGGAAGCGATGTGGCCATGGCCTTTGATGAATGTGTAAAGATACCGTCGCCGCGCGATTATTTTGAACAGTCCTGCGACCGGACCTATCGCTGGCTCGTTCGCTGCAAAGAGGCGCTGGCGCAGTACAACGCGGAGCCGGACGCCGTCAACCCCGGCCAGATGCTGTTCGGTATCAACCAGGGCGGCGTATATCACGATCTGCGTATCCGCCACATGAAGCAGATCGCCGAACTGGATCTTCCCGGCTACGCCATCGGGGGCCTTGCCGTGGGGGAGACGGCACAGGAGATGTACGATACCATCGAGGCAGTCGAGCCGTATATGCCGGCGGACAGGCCGCGCTACCTGATGGGCGTCGGAACGCCGGGCAACATCATTGAGGGCGTGTGGCGCGGCGTGGATCTGTTCGACTGTGTTATGCCGGCGCGGAACGGACGCCACGGGCACCTGTTCACCAAAGGCGGCATACTCAATATAAAAAACGAGAAGTACATGCGGGATGAACTTCCCGTCGATCCGGCGTGCGGCTGTCCGGTTTGCAGACGGTATACGCGCGCGTACATACGCCACCTGTTTACGGCGAAGGAAGCGCTGGGGCTGCGGCTGGCCGTGATGCACAACCTCTATTTTTACAACAAATTGACCGAACGCATCCGCGAGGCGCTCGACGAAGGACGCTTTGCGGCCTTCCGCGCAAAATATTCCGAGCTGCTGAGCCGCCGCGCGGAATAAAATACGAAAAACATCTTGCATTCTATCGATTTTCCCCGTATAATAGGTTCATAACATTCAGGAGGGTATACCATGGGCACTAATTCTTATTCGATGATCATCATGCTCGTTGCGATGGTCGCAATTTTCTACTTTTTGCTGATCCGCCCGGAGAAAAAGCGCAAAAAGGAAGAGGAAAATCTGCGCAGCAACCTGAAGGTCGGCGACAAGATCACGACCATCGGCGGCATCGTGGGCAAGATCGTTGATATGCACGACGAGAACATTGTCGTCGAGACCAGCGCAGACCGTGTCCGCATGGAGCTTGCGAAGTGGTCGGTCATGACCAACAACACCGCCAAGGAAAACGCGCAGAAGGCGCGTCAGGAGGCGCAGGCCGCTGCGAAGGAACGTGCCGAGCAGCGCAAAAAGGAAAAGGAAGAGAAGAAAAAGGCCAAGAAGGGTCTGGATTGAGCTTCCGCTTTGATTTTGCATAAGAAAACACCGTCCGATGAGCTCGGGCGGTGTTTTCTTATGCAGGGAACGGTCAGGCGCGAAGCCTGCGAATGGTGATTTTTCCGAAGCAAAGCGTGCCGTCGCGTGCTTCCGCTTCCGGACGGAGGCGGAGGTAGTTGCGATGGAAGAAGCAGGTTGCCGGGTGCTCGCTGCGGATCGCGTAGGTGCCGGACGGTGTCTCGATCTCGATCCGGTCAAGCGGCTTTCCGGAATAGGGCAGCTTCTGATAGTCGTTGAAGGGAAGCTCCGGATACATGCTGTCGGCGGGATCGCCGCTCTCCTTTGAAAAGCTCGTTCCGTCCTGCAAATAGACCGTGACGCGGCTTCCGGATTGCGGAACGGCCAACTGGAACAGCGGATCGAGCGGCTTCTCCTCCGGATTGGTCACGCGCGTTTCGATTTCAGCCGTTTGCTCGTCCGGGAAGCGATAATTCCGGCTGATCGCGACACCGTCAACGGACAGCTCGGCAAAAAACTGCCGCCTGCTGACGAACTCATAGCGGATCGTCTTGCTCTCGTTCGGCACGACCCAGCCCTCCAGATAGGGATAGGTGAAGCAGGGCCAGATCACCGTCAGCGCCGGGGCGTCTGTCCTGCCGAAGGAGAGATAGCCCGTCGTCTCGTTGAACAGGATGTCATTGCCAAGCTCGCGGAGCTTCATCTTTTTGCGCACCGGCGCCTGCACGTCGTAGCGGTAGGTGCAGAGCTGCCCGTCAATATCGAACCGGGCGTTCACGCAGCCGGTCGGAGCGGTGAGCTTGAGCGTTTTGCCGACGGGGCAGGTGAGGGTCTGCGTCTTTTCCGAGCCGTCCGGCATCTCGTAGCGTACCGTGAAATGTCCGGCCTCCGCCGCCTCGGCACAATAGGTGAAGGCGCTGCGGTTGCGCAGGTTCTGGTTCAGGCGGAACACGTTGTCGATGGCCGTGCCGACGATCAGAGAGGACGAGCGCTCGACCGTGAAGAGATATTCATAGCCGTTGGCCTTCCAGCTCATGATGAAGCAGCCGCTGCCGTCGACCGGCGTTTCGCGCAGCAGCTCGGCCTTGCTGATCCGCCGCAGGAGCATCGGCATGATGTTCGTTTCGATCACGTTGTGCGAGCAGACGTGGCGCAGCATCGAGGGCATATAATCATAGAGCACATAGTCGCCGTAGACAGTCGGCTTTGCCTCAAAGATCAGTGCGCCGGTCTTCCGGTTGAGCAGCAGGGAGGATGTGTTCGTCGTTGCGACCTCGGAGATCAAAACCAGATAGCCCTCGTTTTCCGCGCGGTCGAGCAGCATCCGGAACATATCCGCGATGGAGAACATCGCCGAGCGGAATTTCTTATCGATCAGCATGACACCGATGATGAGCTGCCCCGCACGGCAAACGCGCTGGCTGCCGTTGCGGTAGCACGCGACATAGGTGACGGCGGTGTCGCCGTCATGGCCGACGATGCCGAAAACGAAGCCCTTTTTTTCCTGATTCTGAATGAAGCGATCCGGCGTCAGCTCCGAATCGTATTTGCCCATGCCGAAGGCATTGCGGCGGAACAGCTCCGTTACGGCCGGGGCATCGGCAGGGGTATAATAGCTGTAAACAATCTTTCCCATAGCTTATTTTTTGCGTTTTCTGCTCATGTTGAGGATGGCGAGCAGGTAGAATACGACGCCCGTACCGACCAGAATGGCGATGCTGACCCACGCGGGCGCGACCGTGCTGCCGTAGGTGAAGCGCACGCCGAGCGTCTCATCAAACCCGGCGCGCTGCGCCGCGGGCAGGGCCGCAAAGCTCACGTCCGAGAGGCCGTCCATCATCAGCTGACGGAACAGCGCAGCGGAGTGGGCGCAGGGGAAATAACGAATGACGTTCTGCACGCCTGCCGGAAGCTGGCCGATCGGGATATACGAGCCGACCAGGAAGCCGATGAGCGTGCCGAGAATGATGCTGACAGTCGTGTAGGACGCCATTGTGCGCATAAACGAAACAATAAAGCAGACCATTGCACTCGACGCGAAGGACGAGAGCAGCATCACGCCGAAAATTTTCAGATAGGTCAGGGCGCCAAGCAGCTCACCGCCCTTGACGCAGATATAGGCCTCACCGATGACGAGCACGATCACGGACATGATCACACTGACAATGAAGCCGGTGAGCATATAGCTCGCAGTGATCGAGGCGCGGGAGATCGGGGAGGTATAAAAATCCTTGATGATCTTCTGGTCGCGGTCGGTGACCATCTGGGCATAGGCGCCCATGCTGGTCGTGATAGAGGCCGAGGCCAGCATACCGGCGACGACCCATGCGTTCATGATGCTTTTGGAGTTATCGAGCCAGTCCAAGTCTTCGATGATGGAATCGCCGATGAAGAAGATGAACAGGGCGAAGATGATCAGAACGCCCAGCAGCGAGAAAAACACGCCGCCCTTATCGCGGAAGTAAATTTTCAGTCCGCGCAACGTTAAGCCTTTCATTCACGAATCTCCTTTCCGGTGATGTTCAGGAAGACGTCGTCCATCGTCCCGTGGAACACCTCAAAGCTCTCCATCCAGTCCTTGACGTCCTGTAGGATCGGCAGGGCGTCGACGGTGTTATCCAGACGGACGTCGATGCGCTCGGCGGCGCGCACCCACGACAGCTTTTTCTGTTCAAGGTAGCGCTCCAGCGCCGGCTCGTCCGTCGGATTGATGTAAAGATGCTCACTGCTGTACCGCTGCTTCAGCTCATAGGGCGTGCCCTGCGCCGCGATCAGGCCGTCGTCGATGATCACGACGTAATCGGAGTTTGCGGCCTCCTCCATGTAGTGCGTGGTCAGGAAGATGGTCATGTGCTGCTCCTGCTGAAGCCGCCGCACCGTTTCCCAGACGCGCTTGCGGGTCTGCGGGTCGAGGCCGGTCGTCGGCTCGTCGAGGAAGAGGATCTTCGGCGTGTTCAGCAGGGCACGGGCAATGTCCGCGCGGCGGCGCTGGCCGCCGGAGAGCTTGCCGTAGGGACGGTCGATGAAATCGTTCAGGTCCGTCCATTCGATCACGCGGGCGACCGCTTCCTTCCGGGAAGCGGCTGTTTTGTGATAAAACCGAGCACGGAGCATCAGGTTTTCGCGGACGGTCAGCGTCTTGTCGAGCAGACTGTCCTGAAACACGGCGCCGATGCTGTTTTTGATCTGCCCGGCCTGCGTGCGCAGGTCAAACCCGGCGATGGTCGCCTCGCCGGAATCAAAGCTGTTGAGCGTGCAGAGCGTATCGATCGTGGTGGACTTGCCTGCACCGTTCGGCCCGAGGAAGGAGAACAGCGCGCCCTCCTCGACATAGAAGCTGATGCCCTTGACGGCTTGCAGCTTGCCATAGCTTTTTTTCAGGTCATGTACTTCGATTGCTTTCATTTTTGTTTCCTATCCTTTCCGGTGCTAGACCGGCAGCGGTTGACTGTCAAACGACATCGTTTTGGATCGGCCGCTTTTCGCGCACCGCTGCGTCATGGCCACGAGCAGATAAAAATCGATGTTTTTCTTCTCGTTTTTAACGGCCGCCTGCTGCAATGTGCCGCGCGCGTTGAAAAAGCGGAGCGGGGCAAGCACCTTGAGATCATACGGGACAAACTTGGCCGGATCGTCCACAAGCGTGCAGCCGCTGCCGTCCATCCGGAACTGGCAGGCGTAGTCGTGGTCGGTCAGGCAGACCTCCAGCACCGACGCGCCGCTGCGCACCCATTCCGGGCGGTAGGTCAGGCGGATCAGACCCATCAGCGCCCGAATTCTCCGCATCCGGAAGTGCTCGGCAGTCTCATCCGGCTCACGCATCAGCGTATTGAGGTTCGTGAACTCGAGATATTGCTCCATCGGCAGCATCGGGCGCTCGAGGATCGCGCGTGTCTCGGGCGTGATCCCGCCCGCGGCATATTCCGCACCGGCGCGCTCCAGCGCCGCGAAATAGGGCGCGGTGTACGCCCGCATGGCGTCGTGGCGGAAGAGGTCGCCCTCGGTGCAGTAGATCTGCTCGCACTGCGCGCCGTAATACTGCGAGAAAACGGCCTGAATGCCGTTGATGTTGCCGTCTCGGTTGAACAGGCCGCAGGTGACGAAGGTCAGATAGCGCTGATGCTCCAGATCATAGCGCCGCTTGTGCTTCGTGCGGCTCGGATTGGTCTCGGCCAGCATGGGATATTCGATCGGCAGCAGCCGCTCGAGCACCATTTTCACCGTGGACGGCAGCCCGTAAAAGTAATTCGGGAACGCCCACGCGACGATGTCGGCCTGCACATAAGACCGGAACAGCTGCTGCATATCGTCGTTTTGGACGCAGTGACCGTCAACGGTGCTCCAGCAGGCAAGGCAGCCCCGGCAGGGATGCAGATCATGCTCGGCGCAGACAAATTCTTCAAATTCATAATCGCCGTGCTTTTGCATCCCGGAGATGAATTGCAGCGCCAGACGGCGGGAGCTGCTGCGCGTTCCGCGCGGACTACCGGTAATCAAGAGAATTTTTTTGATGGTGGGGCACCTCCCTAAGGGTCAATCTGCCGCTGAGCCGATCGAGCCGAGCGCCTCGAGCTGATTTGCGGCCGTGACCTCGGCACGGCGGCTCGGATCGGTGCGATAGGGGCGAAGCAGCGCCTCGGCGCGCTCGGCCTCCTCGCGATAGCGCGGATCGGTCAGAACCTCGTGCATCGCCTCGGCAACCTGACGAGAGGTCAGGTAGGCGGCGTAGAGCCGCTTGGCGCAGCCGAAGTTCTCCAGCAGATTGGTAATGTTATGCCGCTGCTCAAACGGACCGGGGATCGAGACAAACGGACATTTGCCCATCAGCATGGCATAAAGCGTGCCCTGACCGGCCTGGATCAGCGCGGCGTCGCAATGCTCCGCCATTTCCAGCAGCGGATATTTTTCGCTGAAATGGAAATTCGGCGGATAAGACGCGACCTCATCCGCAGTCAGGAAGCCGATCACGGAGACGAAGACCTCAAAATCGGTCGTGCGGAGCGCTTCCAGCGCAGTTTGCAGCACCCGCTTGCTCCCGGCCGAGCCGAGCGAGACGAGCACCTTTTTGCGGCCATTCTGCGCATAGAGCGCAGCTTTTTCCGCATCGGAGAGGGGAATGACCTCGCTGTTGAGGATCGGGCCGATGAAAACGGTGCGGTTCGGGATCTCCGGCAGAGCCGGAAACAGCTCGCGCGCGTCGGACATCAGGTTCAGGTCGCCGCAGTAAATGTCCATGTCACTGCAAAACGGCTCGCAGCCGTGCTGCACGAGATATTTGTTCCAGACCTGCGAGGTCGCGCAGGTCAGAATGGCGCGCTTCTGCATCACGCGGTCGGTCGTCAGCTCCAGCGCCTGCTGATAGGGAAGTGCCTTCACCTCAGCGCGGCTGAGTGCCTCAAAGGCCACGACGCGCTTTGCCGCGACGCTCTCCAAATAGGCCTTGGAGACCACGGCGGACAGGCACCACGCCAGCTTGACCTTGGCGATCCGCGCCGAGACGGTCAGCGTCATGCGGTAGCCCGTAACAATCACGAACGGCCGGTAACGCGCGATCAGCTCCAACTCGGCCTGAACAATGTCGTCCAGCTCCTCGTAGGTGGTGTATTGATTGCCGTATTTCTCCATATTCAGCATCTTGGCGATGCGCTCCGGCGTGTACCAGCGGCGATCGGCCTCGAGCCGTTCGCGCACGAAGGGCAGACCGTTCAGCAGATGGTCGAAGCGACCCTCGCCCAAAAAGACGACGCGATGGCCGCGACGGTGCATCTCCAGGCCAATCTCGATCATGCGCTGCGTCTCGCTCCAGTTGAAGAGCGCCGAGGCGATCAAAACGGTTTGCTGCTCCATCGGTTTACTCCTCCTTCTCCGTCAGACGGACGGCGCAGGTCATGCTGACCAGCAGACCGTGGTCGGCCTCGCGGCAGATACGGACGGCAAAGCGGCTGAGGCCGTCGGCGCCGCAGGACGTTTTGCAGACGGTCTGAAGCTCCAGCCGGTCGTAAAGACGCCCCGGCAACTGAAACTTGCTTTGCAGCTGCTCAAGCCGGCAGCCGAAC
>OIYO01000320.1_pt1 | contig 43572 bp, 57 predicted proteins | sample 1588191 | NCBI WGS metagenome assembly OIYO01 (sample SAMN03283275) | human gut metagenome | biome: human-associated habitat; material: feces | host: Homo sapiens | place: Peru | collected 2012 | reverse complement strand
GACGGCTCCGTGCTCGTCGGCAAGCCAAGCGAGATAGAGCAGGGCGTCACGTTCGCCGGTGAGGTAGATCATGGGGGACTGGTTGGTCATGGTAATCATCCTTTCAAATTTTTTGTAGAGGGAGGCGGGGAGCATGACACGAAAGCGCAAGGAAGTCCCTAGCGGCGCAGAATGGGCGGCGCTGGGCAGAATCCACACATGGCTGCTGGACAACGGCCTGAGCGACGAGGACGCGGATGAATTCGCGTGGACGTACATCTGGATGATTGTCCTGCGGCGCAATATGGAGCGCATGAGGCGCACGCTGGTTATTCTGGCGGTGGCGGTCGCTGTGATGGCGGCGGTCATGGTAATGCAAATCTGGTAAAGGGAGGCGGGAAGCGTGGAAACCAAGGTAAAAGCAATGGTCATTGTGCTGTACGTGACGTTGATTGTCTGCTTCGCGTTGGTAAAGCGGGCAGAATATGTGCTAATCAGCGACGAGAAAATGAAGGCGGAGCGGCTGTGCGGCTGGGCTGGCAGCCTTATCCCCCTTGGGGTCGCAATATCTACACTTGTATACCAACTGCTTCAGCTGAAGCGCTGAAGCAGCGCGGTACCAATCGACACAAGCAGCGCGAGAATAGCTACAGCAAGATTGATGCGGAACTGGTGCTTGCGCTCCTTAGCCTCCTGTTCAAAGCGCTTGTCCTCGCGGGATTGCTGCTGGGTGAGCTTGAAGTCTAGGATGCCTTGGCGCTCACGATCTGCGTCATACTGGCGCACAAGCGTCATGCCGACGGGGGTAAAGCGGTAAGCGCCGTCCTCACGGGAGATCAGACCGTCCTGCTCAAAGCGGGTGAATGTTTCAGCGGTGACGGTGGAGGAGCTGAGGGCGATACAGCTCATGGGGATTACGCCGTACTTGTCAGCGAGGGCGGACAGGTAGAGCAGCGCGTCACGCTCGTGGGAGAGGTAAACCATTGGGGATTGATTCATGGCAAAAACCATCCTTTCGTCTATTTATCCATTCTACAGGATAGCACGAAGGACGGGAGAACAGAAAGCGAACAAGGGAGGGAAAAGCGCGTGAGCGAGAAGGAAAAGGAGCTTGCGGCGACGATCGCGGAGACGCTGGACGTATTGCCGGAGGCGGCAAAACAACGCTGGATCGGCTACGCGGAGGGCGTGGCGGACATGCGCAAGGCCATGGAAGCGGCGAAGGAGCCGGAGAAAGCGCCGGAGGCGGCGCAGGAGAAGTAAAACGAAGGGAGCGGGAAGCATGAAGAAGCCCAAGACAGCCCTGCAAAACCGGATTCGAGGCACGGGCATGACGCAAGAGGAGTTTGCGGACGCGGTAGGTATCTGCCAGTCCGCGTTGCAGAACTACCTGTACGGTCACAGGAGCTGGCCGGTGCCGCAGATGGTGAAGGCGGCGGAAATCCTCAACCTGAGCGCGGCGGAGGCCATGGCGCTGTTTGTGCCCAACATGACGAAGCGCCAGCGGCGGATCATCCTCGGAGAGACGGAGAGCACGGGAGGCGTGGAGCATGGAAGCAAGAGCACGGCACAGGCGAGCACAGCGGGTGACGCTGATCGACCCCTACAGGATGCGCGGATGGGATATTCTGGGGATGTCCCTGCTGGGCGGGCTGGCGGCTGCGGCGTTCGCCGCTTTCGGCTTGGGGGTGCTGTGAGGTGAATGGTTGGGTGCGGGAAGGCAACGTGTGGCGGTGGCTGAAACTGCCGCTGGTGAAGGTAGCGCCTTGGAGACCTGACCTTGGGAGCACGAGCTGGGCGGTCTACGTCGGCGGGGACATCTGCAAGTACATTATGCCGAGCAAGAGCAGCGCGGAAGTAATGCACGCGGCGGAGAGATACTTTGAGCGGAGGTTGGAGCTATGCTGAGCACAATGGACACGCGGGGACGATACTGCCGGTGGCACGAAGCTCCGGAGGTGCGCCATGTCAAGCGGCTGCGGCTCCCCCATTGGATGCGGAGCCGCGACCGGGAGGGGCGCAAGCGGATCATGCCGGGTATGCCGAACACGGCGTTGGGCGCGGGATGGGAGGAGGCGAAGCGGTAATGCGGTACGACGATATACGCCGGGAGTACGACCCGGACAACTATCGAACGGAGGAGATGTATCTCCCCCACCGCAAACGACTGCGGGATATGAACTTGGAGGAAACGCGCAAGGGGCTGTGCCTGCGGTGCGACGGCAAGGAAGACATGTGCCGGACGTGCCCGGGAAAGTGCGTGTACGGCATCCGTGCGCTGAAGCTGGCGGAGGAAGCGCGGCTGCATTCGGAGGCGGCGGAAGCGCCAAAGCCGGAGGAAAAGCCGAAGAAGAGGATCGAGCACACGCTGACCACGGCGCAGTTGGAGCACGCGGAGCGGATGCGGCGTGAGCGCCGGGCGCGGGTAGCGGTGGCGCAGAAGTACATTGACGAGGGATACACGGCCACGTATGCGGCCAAAATGGCGGGGTACGCCAAACTCGACTCCCTGCGGCGGGCGCAGGAGAAATGTTGGCTGGAGAAGAGCAAGGAGGACAAAAACCATGTATGAGCAGATCATGGCGGCGCTGGAGGACGCGCTGAAAGCCAAGGAGACGGAAATCAAGTATTGGCGGGATCGCAACGCGGTAATGGAAGGAGAGAACGAGGAGCTGCGGGAGAAGAACGAGCAGCAGATGCAGCAGCTTGGCGAGATGGCGAAGCTGCAGGCGAAGCACGCGGACGAAATCCACGCGCTGGAAGAGGACAAGGCCATGCTGCTGCAGGAGGTGGTAGAACTCAAGCGGCTGCGGCAGGAAACGCCGGTGACGCTGGAGCAGGTGGAGAAGCTGCTGGAAAAGCACACGAACGGGAAGGAGGCGGAGAACGGTGGAGGAGTTGACCCTTACTGGCAACCTCGGGGCTGATCCGGAGCTACGCGCCACGCGAAGCGGAAAGAGCGTGGCGAACTTCTCCCTGGCCGTCGCGGCGGGGAAGGACGCGAAGGGCGAACGAATCACGCATTGGTATGAGTGCGAGGCGTGGGAGAAAACGGCGGACGTAGCACAGCAGTATCTGCATAAAGGGAGCAAGGTGCTTGTGCGGGGCGTGCCGAGAGCGGAGGCTTATCTGGGCAAGCAGGACGGAAAGCCGAGAGCAACCCTGCGGGTGACGGTGCGGACGCTGGAAATGCTGGACAGCCGCGCCAGCGGAAGCGAGGACGCGCCGACGCAGAGCAGCAGAAGCGGCGGGAGCGGCGGCTACACGGAGGTTGAGTCTGACGAGCTGCCCTTTTGACGGCGGCGGGAAAGCGTGAAAGGAGGGGGTACAGGGTGTCTTCCACGGTGAAATCGGGGAGCATCGTGTGCCCCTTTTATCGGTATCACGACACAAAACGCCGGTGCATAGGCTGTGAAGGGTACACGGATGCGTGCAGCATCGGGACGCACTTTAACAGCTTGGAGGCCTACGCACGGCAGTTGGAGGTCTACTGCTCAGGGAGATACGACTATTGTGAGCTATACCGCATGATATACACGGCGAAGTATGCGGACGAGGAGGAGCCATGGAGCAGGTAGACCGGCGCAGGGCGTTGGAAATGTGCCTGACGCTGCTGGAGGCGCAAGCGCGGATCATGTCGCGTGACTTTACGCTGCTGACCCCGCGTGCGGGGTATGAAACGGCGTGGGAGGAGCAGCGAGAGGCCATGGAGCGAGTAAGGGAAATGATGCGGGAAGAAAGGTGGGGGAAATAAGAAATGGAGAAGAAGCAGAATCGGCTGATTCGGCTTTCTGATGCGATTGAGGCAATGAAAAAGCTGGCAGATACAGAGGAATTGAATGAGCTTGGGTATGGATGCAGCTTTTTACCGGAGGTTTGCGCGGCGCTGCGAGAAGCGGCGGACATGCTAGAAAAGAGCGAAGTTATAAAGCACGGTCGGTGGGAAGAAGGCGGGTATGCCTGCGGGGAAACGGAATGGAAATGCAGTGTATGCGGAGAAACAGAGTGGCGCACATCATGCAACAGAATGAAATTTTGCATGTTCTGCGGGGCAAAGATGGACGGAGGTAAGGATGATGCACAAGAATGATTTTAAGGTAGGCCAAACGGTTTACCTTAAAACTCGAAAGTTCGGAATGTGCTGGGAAAGTGAGGAAATCGAAGAAGCAACAATCAAAACAATCGGAAGAAAATATATTACGGTTGCAGTTTCTCCATGGCGAGAATACCAGTTTGATATGGAGGAAAATTTCCGGGAGAAAACAGATACTTCGCCAACATATGATTTGTATCTTTCACGGCAAGATATTTGTGATTATTGGCAAAAGGAATATCTCCTTTGGAAGATTTGTCGGGAGCTAACGATACACGGAGATGCTGTTGACTTATATGCGCTGAAAAGTATGGCGCAAATATTGCATATTGAGCTGAAGGATTTTGGAGGTGCAGAACGATGACTGACAACAAGCGTACATTTTCCCAGCGCGGGGATGACTACTTGATCGAGGCGCAGAGAGTGTGCGCGAAAGATAAACCGAAGCCGCCGGTGGTGTGTCCGTACTGCGGCCACAAAATGGTGCATCAATATGTGTACGGAGATCACTTCTTCCGCTGCCCTCAGTGCCGCGCAGTAGCCCCAGACAAGGATACCGAGGCCGAAGCCTACGAGGCTGCCATGCAGCGCTGGAATGGATCGCGCGAAGAAATTGCGGTGGAACCAAAATATAAATATTGGCCGGTGAAAATATCAAGAATTGTGATGAGATGGTGATGTTTATGAAACATCGGGCGCGGATGATCGCCACAAAAGAAGGATATGACTTTCGGGGAAGTTTGGTGGATGTTGTGTGCATGATGGCGGGCAACATCCGGACGCTGGAAAGTAGGGGCTTTGACGTAGCGGAGCTCAAGCACGCGTTGCTATTTATGGAAAAGCCGGAGAACCTATCGGCGGAGGCGTATCAGGTATTACAGATGAAGGTGAGAAACTGCCTCAACACGATGGAGGTAAAGGAGCACGCATGAGCACGCGCATGGAATGTCCGGAAGAAGAGGTGGAGCAAACCTGCCTCTTCCGATGGGCGGCATACAGCCTTGGAGCGCACCCGGAGCTGAAGCTGCTGCACGCGATTCCCAACGGCGGGAAGCGGAGCAAGAGCGAGGCGGCGCGGATGAAGGCGGCGGGGGTGAAAGCGGGCGTGCCGGACATGTTTCTGCCGGTGGCGCGAGGCGGAAGTCACGGCCTGTATATCGAGCTGAAGCGGATCAAGGGCGGACGTGTGTCGGCGGAGCAACTGGCGTGGATGGAGGAACTGACACGGGAGGGGTACACCTGCGCGGTGTGCCACGGCTGGGAAGAGGCAAGAAAGGTTATCCAAACATATCTAAAAGGAGGAGAAGCGACATGCGACTGAGCAAAATCAAAAAGGCATTGAAGAGCCAGAAGAGCGGCTACATTCTGCGGACGCTGAACACGGAGGCGAAAGCGCGGGGAAACCTGTACACGTGGTGGATGCACATCGGCGAGAATTATTACGCGGGAGAGAACGCCATTACACCTGATCCAGCGACGCTGGCGGCGTGCATGGAAATGACGGAGGACGAGAAGGACGGGATCACGCTGGAGGTCAAGGACGCGGTGGAGGCTGCGCAGGAGGTCAGCCGACTAAGCGAGATCGCACAACGCATTGATCTGGAGGCGCTGGTGAAGAACCGTGACGTGACGCTGAGCGCGGGCGGGCAGACCGTCCACCTGATGGAACTGGAAGACGGCACGTGGGGCATGGTGCGCGAGGAGGACGTGGAGCCGTGCTACCGCAAGGGTGAGATGCTGCGGTGGACGCGGGTCGCGCCGGTGGAGGATGACGGCGAATGGATTGCGGCGTACTCCTCCGGAGAGCTGGTAGGCGTGATGCGGCTGCTGGACGTGCCGGACGTGGTGCGGAAGCTGCTGCGGGACATGGCGACGCGGTTGTAAAGCTACTTATTATATAGCGCCTCAAAAAGCAATGCGGCGAAAGCCGCTTGTGAGGCTCGTATGTGGTAGTAACATATCGTGCATTTTGCCACCGGAGCAGGGGGAGGCTCCCTGCCGGGGGCTTGCCCCCTTGAAGGGGTAGAAAAAATACGGGAAGGAGGGGCGACCATGAAAGAGACGGTGAAGGACTACAAGGACTTGTTCTGCGTCGGCGGCATGACGGAGCTGGAAAAAGCGCTGTACGGCGGCGACCCATACGCGGAACGGATCGGAAGGATGCACCACTGCACCAAAACCGTGAAAGCCGGGGCCGCTCTGAACGTCCGCATTTATCCAATCCTTGGACGATCGGACGAGGCCAAGGCGGAGACGATCCGCAGGGGCATGAGCGCGGAGAAGCAGAAGCGGCACAATGACGCGAAAGCACAGCGCAGGATGCGGCTGCTGCTGGAGGCCAACTTTGGCGCAGCGGATCAGCATGTAACGCTGACATATGCCGGTACGCCGCCGACATACAGCCGGGCGGTGAAGGACGTGGAGAACTACATCAGCCGGATCAAACGGATGCGGAAGCGCCGGGGACTGCCGGAACTCAAGTATCTCTGGGTACTTGAGGAAGAGGGCGGCGACGGGCAGAAGCGGAAAATCCATTGTCACATGGTGATGAGCGGCGGCCTGAGCCGTGAAGAGCTGGAAAGTAAGTGGGGCAAGGGGTTTGCGAATGCGGACAGGCTTCAGCCGGACGAACTGGAGGGGCTGAACGCGCTGGCGAAGTATCTGTGCAAAACGGAGCGCGTGAAGTATCAGCGGAAGTGGAGCTGCTCCAAAAATTTGAAAAAGCCGGAGCCGACGATCAGCAGAACGAAGCTGTCAAATCGGCGCGTCCGGCGTATTTGCTCCGCGCTGCCGGGAGAGGCGGCGGAGGTGCTGCAGCAGGTGTATACAGGATACCGGCTGTCGGAGTGCAAGGTGTGGCTGTCGGAATGGATCGGCGGAGTGTATGTGGATGTGTGGATGCGGCGCGGATGAGGGCGGCGCAGGGTTTTGACGTGCAAAAATGTTATTGACAAAGCGGTACGGATGCGATATGATAACTGTGCCGCTGGGGAACCGGCGTGGATTGAAAATTTAGTGGAACATCGTTGGGAAAAGACATCAGCGTTCGGCTGAGGTCTTTTTCATTTTTGAGAAAAAATAACATCATCTTTTGAAAAAACATATTGAAAAAGCGGGAGAATGTGGTATAATAAATTCGGCGTTGGGAAACCGACGTGGATTGAAAATTTGGAATTGTATCAAGAGAAAGAAGCTTCGGCATTTAGCTGAGGCTTTTTTCTTTTGCGACCTACTGCTTTTTGAAAAAATATCTTGACAAGGCAAGCAAAAAGCACTATGATGATTTTGCCGCTGGGGAACTGGCGTGGATTGAAGATTAGATAATGCAACTAGCACAAAAGAGACTTTGGCATTCAGCCGAAGCCTTTTTTGTTGTTGATAAAAAACAGTTGACAAAATAACGTTGGATGCGGTATAGTAACGATGTTCATTGGCTGAGAGGCTGATGTGGATTGAAATTAGATATTTATTTCCGAAAGAAAAAACTTCAGCGTTTTTGCTGAAGCTTTTTCTTTGTTTGTGCGCGTTACCGCACGAGCTCATTCACAGTCACGCCCAGCGCGGAAGAAAGTGCCACGGTGGTTCTTGTAAGCGCGTTGAGCATGCTGTTTGATCCGTTCTCTAGCTTTTGCAGCGAGGAGAGCGAGACACCTGCTTTTGCGGCAAGCTCTACCTGCGTCATGCCGGCAGCCTTGCGAAGCGCGGACAGACGGTTGCTGAGATACTTGTTTGCGTCATTGGTCGGATCATGCTTGGCATTAAGCGCCTGCATGGATTCGGCCAGCCCCTGCGCGTGCTCTCCGTCGGTCTGACAAAGCCACGCGGCGCTGGCGACCTGCCAGTAGATCGCCATGGTGCGGGGCGTGTCGTTGACGGCCTCCGCCAGCTCAAGGCACGCGGTCTGTGCGGCCTCGTTACCGCACATGGCAGAGTAGGCGATGGTCTCCCACTTCACGCCGGCACCAAGACCCTGCGCGGTGATCTTTTCGATGATCTTTTCTCTTTCTAACATAATTCGTTTCCTCCTCGTATAATCAGAAATCACTTTGAGCCTTGCACTCTTCCGCCAGCTCCGGATACACCTGCGCGATCTTTGCAAGTGTTTCACGCTTGACTTTAGGGTACAGCTTGTCTTTATCGGCCATTTTGCCGGGACGAAACAGCGAGTACAAACTGTCGTCATACTCGCACAGATCGTGGCGGATGTAGTTCACCATCCACCGATTGACGGTCTCCCGATCGGGGAACTCGATTTCGCCGCGTCCCCGGAAATCGTACCATCTTTGTTGTGCGTCTAAAGCCAGCCGCTCCAATTCCGGCAGTTCAATCCGCTGCACGCGGATCGCCGCGATTAATTCTTCTGCCAGCACCTCGGCGTTTTTGCGCTTGGTGTCAACGCCTTTGCTGGCCGCCGCCTTCCTCCGCTCCGCCTTGGCTGCCGCCTCGCGGAAAGCGTCTGTATCCATCGCGGCGAGAACATCCGCCTCTCTCCACAACTTCATGGGGGCGGCGGACCTATAACGAGGGTTATCTTTCAGCGTCGGCTCGGGGAGTAGTTTGTCTATCATGGACTTGGTAAAGCCCATGGATAGAACAGTCGCTTGTGTAATCAGCTTTTCCTCTTCCATGCCAAGCCTCTCCCCTCACTCTTTGAAGATGGTATCACACCACACCGCGTGATCTCGGTAAGTTAAATGCTCTGTAGGAGCGCACCACTTCCCGTTGTGATAAATGATGCCGGGGCAGCGGATCACCAACTGCATCCCGTCCGGGAGGATCGCGTACTCCTCCACGCCGACAAGGCACAACTCGGGATGGAAACAAACCTCTTCACGGAGGTGTGTTTTCCCGAACTCCGTAAATTCCAGCTTTTCGCCGTATTCGATCCAGGCGAAAAGATCGGGTAGGCGGCCTTGTTCGTCAACATCAAAGCGATACTCGGCTTTGTAAACTCCTTGGCAGTCACTATAGCTGTGAGACCAGCGCCCCGGGATGTCGCACAGGCAAGCAAGGGCTGAGGCGATCTGGGCGTGATGATGCACATCCAGATCAAAAATGTTGATGTCCAGCGCGTCTCCCTCTTGGTAAATCCGTTCTTTACTCCAAATATTGCTGCCCTTCATTTTTGTGTCCTCCTTATTCTTTTTCCAGCAGCGCATCAATTTCCGCGATGCGCTGCACAAGCTGTTCGCGTTCAGCTTTGAGCGCGTCCTTGTCAACCACCGGTGCGCCCTCAATGTGTACCTCCAACCAACGCGGATGGTTGTTGACGAGTTCCTGTGCCTTGCTGAGAGGCACGTAGTATATTTCAACCACGCTGCCCTCCGGCACTTTCGTCTCCCAATTTTTCGCGCTGCCGCCGCTTGTGGGCTCTCCGGAGATAAAGCTTACATTGGTGCCCGGCTTCGCGCCGCTGTCGCGCCCCCATGCGCTGGCGATCACGCGGCCTGCAAGCGTGACAGGCCCGCAAACGGTCCAGTCATTCTCAAGCCACTTGACCACTAGCGTCACGTACTCGGACGCGGGGCCCTCGTCCGTCTCACCGTAGACTTCCGCCATCATGGTTCTGACGGCAGGCAACGCTGGCTCCGGGACGTACCAGCGCTTGGAGGCGGCGCTCCACTTTCCGCCGCTCAATTTGATTCGGCGGACGAACTCCACGTTGTACGGGGAGGCAATGTAGGCCTTCCCGTTTTTGATCTCGACTTGTATGGCGGACATATAGCCGCCCTCCTTTCTGCCGGGGTTTAGCCGCCCCGGCGCGGCGCGTTGGTTAGTTCCTGTGCACCGCCTTTGCGGCGATGCCGAGCTTTTCCGTCCCCCAGCCACCAACCGGGGGCTGAATGTCCCCATCCTCGTACAAGACCCCCAAAAGCGTGGGAGAACCCCAATGACAGCCGTCCCACCCCCGACGGTAGGCCAGCTTGTCAACCTCCCGCCAGACCTTGATGGGGAGGTTGTATTCTATTTTGTACACCCCGTCTCCGTCGGTGCTGGTGGAGAACCACTCCACCAGCACGGGATACTCCCGCTTGCCAGCCATAAACTGGCTGGCGTGCTTCTTTATAATCCGGTCATTCATTGTTTTTCCTCCTTTTTTTCTGCCTTCGTGGCCTTCGTGACGCGGCGATCTGGCTTTATTTTTGCTCCACCCGGTGCAGAATTAACTGCTTCTTCGGGCTCCAGAGATTTTCGCACCATTCCAGCGCGGGCTCGTTGCCGACGTTGGTCAGCACATCGCATAGTGCGTACTCCTCACCGTCCAGCTCCACAACGGGCTCTCCTAGGATCGTCTCCCCGACAACGTTGGGGAGCTCAACATAAATCTCATCGTGAATTTCCGCCGCTGCAGTGGCGGAAAAAGCAGATTCATACTCGTGCGCCAGAACCCCATAGTTTTCGTATAGTTTGATGATTTTGGTTTCCATGTTTACCCTCCATGCCCCGGGTCCTTGTTGACCCTGCGAGCTGTCCCTTGTCTGTGATGCTATTATAGCACCACAGTACTAGTATGTCAATGCTATTTTTGCGAATTTTTTTAATTTTTGCCCTCGTAACCTCCGGGGCGGGGGAAATATTCCTGCGGCGTTATTCGTGCGTCAGCTTATACACGATTCCGTCGTTCCAATCGGTAATGCACAGCCTCCACTTGCCTGACTTATCCCAGGTGACCTGCGAAGGCTTGCGCACGAACGGCTTTTCGTTGCCGGTCTGGATGGTCACGCTCTTGTCTGTCGCACGGATGATGCGGAACTCCAGAACGTCAACGTCGCCTTTTTCGCGGTTCCAGCGGGAGCAGGTGAACGTGTCGCCGACCTTGAAGGGGTGCGGCTCGGCGGCTTTTTCCTCCGCCTTGACGATGCCACCGATCTCCGCGTAAGCCGCCGTCAGTACAATGCCGTCAACCCCGGTCTGATAGGTGATGTTTTTTGGGCCAGTTGAAACGACGCGGCACGCGCCGAAATGCTTCACCTCCACAATGTAGCCCGGTTTGATGTTCTCCTGCGAAAACTCCACGCCGCCGAGAGCGTCCAGCGCGTCCTGGTAATAGCCGAGCTTGTCAAGCTGCGCCTCCATGCGGTCAAGCGTGGTTTCGATCCACTCATTCACGGTATCCAGCGAGAGCGATTCGCCGTTAAAACGCTGCACCGTCGTCCTCTGCTCGATTCGCTGCTTGAAGCCCTCGTAGCGCTCCACGGTCTTTTTCAGCTTGCGCAAGGCGGTTTCGCATTCGGCAATGCGGCGACCGATGAAGCCCTTGTCCTGCAAGCCCTTTTGCGCGGCAGTATCGCGGGCGGTGGCGGCGCGTTCGCGGTAATAGACTGACCTATTGAATTCCTTAAACCCGGCCTCATATGCGGCGAACATGCGGTCACGCTTGCGGGTAAAGGCGCGTCCGGCGCTGGAATTGATGTTCGGCTGGGTAAAAAACGCGACGTCTCCGCGCATGTCCGTGATGGGCTTTTGCAGCGCTTCCCCACGCGTTTCCGCGCGGCTTGCTGCGTTCTCGAGGCGTTCGGCGCGACGCTCCACCTTCTCCGCCTTGCGCTCCTGCTGCTCGGCAAAGCTCAACCGCTCGCCGGTCGTGCCTCCGTCCGCAAGGCCCAGCGCCTTTGCGATCTTCTCGGCGCTCCAGAGGTTCGGCTCTTTGCAACGGCTGATCCAGCAACCGGAGCGGCGCCCCCACAAGAACGCACCCTTGATGCTCTGCTTCTGCGCGTCGGTCAGTGCGTCATAAAACGCTTTGTCACAATGCAGTTCCAGCTTTCCGGTCTCATTGTTGTGGACAAAACTATTCATTTCAAATTTTCCTCCTTGCTTTTTGTAAGCAGGGAGGTTATAATAAAACTGTCCCTGCTTGGTGGTTCTTGTGGGTGACATCGGGCGGTATGTGTTGGTAGCACAGCCGCCTTTTTTTCATGCCTTGGTGTTGGTAGCGCCAAGGTCTTTCCGGATCAGGGCTTTGATGTAGCCCTGCTTGCTGGGGACGCTGTTCAGCTTCTCCAGCAGGTCTTTATCTGTGTGATGATTCAGGTTCATCACAACCCGGGTTGTGTTTGCTGCAACCCAATTTTTTTTTGCTTCGCTGTCTGCCATGCCCCTCCCCTCCTTACTCAAGAGGCTCTTTTCTTTGCTCCCCCCTCTTGACATGATAAGTATATCATAGATGTACACCCATGTCAACCCCTTTTTCAAAATTTTTTGAAGTTTTTTTGAAATTCTTTCCCCCGCCGCGTGGGACTTACAGAGACGCTTATCCGTGGTACGGTGTATATGAGATATTGCGGCGAGGGGGGACAAAAATGCGGGCCAACTGGCAGAAAATAGAATCTGATTATATGGCTGGCAGTCTCTCTTATGCCGCAATCGCCCAAAAATACGGCGTTTCCCCGCGCCAAGTGGCCGAACATGGCCGGAAAAACGACTGGCCGCAAAAACGACAAGAATACCGCAGTAAGATCGCAACACGCGCCGCGCAGAAAAGCATTTACAAAAAATCGGAGCGGGTGGCGCGACGGCTGGCCGAAGTGGACGAGGCGGCGGGGCTCCTGCTCACGCAGATGCTGGAGGCGCTGCGGAGTGACCCGGATATGCTGCACCGGCACCGCAAGGCGCGGGGGGAGGCGCGGCTTGAAATGCTCAACGGCGAGAACGCGCAGTCTCTCGCACGGACGCTGGAGACGCTGGCGGCGGTGATCCGCGACGCCAACGACAAGCCCGGCAAGGCGGAGGCGGCGAAGATCAGGGACATGCAACAGCGGCTGAAATTGGACAAGCAAAAGCAGGAGATCGCTGGCAAGACGGAGCCGGTGGAGGTGCTTATAGGCACGCTGGACGGCACCGACGCGGGAGGCATGGACGGGTGAAGCGAATTGAATTAAAAATGTCGGAGAAGCAAAAGCAGTTTATGCGAGCGACGTGCCGCCATGTGGGTTACGGCGGAGCGCGAGGCGGCGGAAAAAGCTGGTCTGTGCGTGTCAAGGCGCTGCTGCTCTGCCTGTGCTGGCTGGGAATCAAGATATTGATCGTGCGGCGGACGTATCCGGAGCTTGTGAACAACCACATTGCGCCGCTGCGGGAGATGCTGCACGGGATCGCCAAGTATAACGATCAGCGCAAGCAGTTCACTTTTCCGGGCGGGTCAACGATTTCTTTTGGCTATTGCAACTCAGATAACGACGTTTTGAGGTATCAAGGCGCGGAGTATGACGTGATTTTTTTGGACGAGGCCACCCAGCTCAAGGAGGAGTGGATCAAAAAGATTGTGGCGTGCAATCGCGGCGTGAATCAGTTCCCACGACGCGTCTACTACACCTGCAACCCGGGCGGCGTGAGCCACCAGTATATCAAGCGGCTGTTTGTGGATCGCAACTTCCAACCGGGAGAAAACCCGGACGATTATGAGTTTATTCAAGCGCGGGTACAGGACAATCCAGCGCTGATGCAGAGCGACCCGACCTATGTCCACCAATTGGAGGTGCTTCCGCCCAAGCTGCGTGCGGCGTGGCTGGACGGGCGCTGGGACATCTTCGACGGGCAGTTTTTCGAGGATTTCCGCGATTTGCCGGAGCATTATGAGGATCGGCGATGGACGCACGTTATCAAGCCGTTCACGCCGCCGCACAATTGGACGCTGTACCGATCGTTCGACTGGGGATTCAGCAAGCCGTTCTCGTGCGCGTGGTGGGCGGTGGATTTTGACGGGGTGCTGTATCGCATTTTGGAGCTGTACGGATGCGAGCGGGAGCAGCCCAACACGGGGTTTAAGTGGGAGCCTAACCGCGTTTTTGCCGCCATTCGGGAGGTGGAGGACACGCACCCGTGGCTTAGGGGTAAGGAGATCATCGGCGTGGCTGATCCGGCCATCTGGGACGCGGAGAGCGGCGAGAGCATGGCGGAGACGGCGGGACGGCATGGTATCTATTTCACACCCGGCGACCATGCGCGGATACCGGGCTGGATGCAATGCCATTACCGGCTGGCGTTTGACGCGGACGGCTATCCGCAGATGTATGTGTTTAGCAACTGCACGGCGTTTATCCGCACGGTGCCGCTGCTGGAGTACGACGCGCACAAGGTGGAGGACATCGACACCACGGGCGAGGATCACGTGGCGGACGAGTGGCGGTACATGTGCATGGCGCGGCCAATTAAACCGGCCATGCCGAAGGAACATGCGCCGCAGATGATTGACCCGTTGAACATGCTGACGAGATAAGGAGGACGTTATGGCAAAACAGACAAGGTACGGCAAACAGCCGCAGGAGCAGGGGCAGGCACAGGGACGGACGGAGGCGCAGGACGCGGGACTACAGCAGCGGATCGCGGAGATACCGCTGCCGCCCAGCGCGGGAATGCAGGGGCAGGGCATGACGCAGGGCATTCCTGCGCAGGCCGCACCAGCGCAGGGAATGCAGATGCAGGGGCAGAGCGCGGCGGAGATGCTGCCGACGCAGACAGGCGCACCGGCACAGCCAGCCGCCCCGGCCATGACGGGGGCGGAGCGGTACATGCAGCACCCGGCAGGCAGCGCCATCGGCCCGGAGCAGGTCAAACGGGCGCGGCAGAAGCTCCAGCGATACAAGACCGGCAAGCTGTCCGTGGATCGGCGCGTTCGCGCCAGTCAACAGTGGTGGAAATTGCGGAACTGGGAGCAGCAGGCGGTAGAAACGGGCAAGGTACCGGGAGAGCTGGGGCCGACGACCAACCGTCAGCCCGCGTCCGCGTGGCTGTGGAACTGCGTCGTCGGCAAGCACGCGGACGCAATGGCGGCGTTTCCGGAGCCGGTGGTGCTGCCGCGCATGGCGGACGATAAGGAGACGGCACAAAAGCTGTCAGACATTATCCCCATTGTGCTTCAGCAAAACGATTTTGAGGAGGTGTACAGCGACTGCACGTGGCAAAAAATGTTGGAGGGCACCGGATGCTACGGCGTTTTCTGGGATAATTCCAAAAATGGCGGGCTGGGCGATGTGACCATTCGGCGGGTGGATGTGCTCAACCTGTTCTGGGAACCCGGCATCACGGACATACAGGCGTCAAGCGACCTCTTTTCCTGCGCCTACGTGGACAACGACTTACTCAAGAGCCAGTATCCGCAGATGCAGGGGAAAACAGGGGTGCAGGACACCATTGCGGCGGAGTATCAGACGGATGACAACGTGGATAAGTCGCAAAAGAGCCTTGTCATTGACTGGTATTACAAGCGGCGAAGCCCGGAGGGTAAAACGGTGCTGCACTATGCCAAGCTGTGCGGGGATGAGGTGTTATTCGCCAGCGAGGACGACCCGCAGATGCGCGAGACGGGATTTTACGAGGACGGGCTGTACCCGTTTGTACTGGATCGGCTCTTCCCGGTGCAGGGGTCGCCGTGCGGCTATGGGTACATCGACATCGGCAAGGACACGCAGATCACCATTGACAAGCTCAATGCCGCGCTGACGGCGAACGCCACCATGGGCGCAACGCCGCGCTATTTCATCCGGCAGGACGGCCAGATTAACGAGGAGGAGTTCTCTGACTGGACAAAGCCGCTTGTGCATGTAACCGGCAACCTGAGCATGGACAGCCTTGTGCCGATGACCATGCCGGTGCTCAACGGCAACGCCATGATGCAGCTCCAATACTGCGTCGAAGAGTTGAAATTTGTGACGGGCAACACGGACATTAACAACGGCTCCAACCCTAGCGGCGTGACGGCGGCCAGCGCACTCGCGGCGCTGCAGGAAACGGCGGGCAGAACGAGCAAGGACAGTACCAAGTCAGCGTACAGGGCTTATGCGCGGCTGGTGACCATGGTGATTGAGCGCATCCGGCAGTTTTACGACGTGCCGCGCACGTTCCGCATCCTCGGGCAGAGCGGCGGGGAGCAGTATGTGCAGATGGGAGCGCAGGAGATTCGTCCGCAAAGTCAGGGCATTGATTTCGGTATTGATATGGGCTACCGGCTGCCGGTGTTTGACGTGGAGGTGCGGGCGCAGCAGGAGAATCCCTACACGCGGATGAGCCAGAACGAGCTGGCCTTGCAGCTCTATCAGCAGGGCATGTTCAGCCCGCAAATGACGGATCAGGCGCTGATGGCGCTGGATATGATGGATTTCAAGGGCAAGGAGGAGCTGATGCAAAAAATCCAGCGCAACGGGACGCTGGAGCAGGCCATGCTGCAATTTCAGGGGATTGCGCTCCAACTGGCGCAGCAGTATGAGCCGGAGCTGGCGGAGCAGCTGGGGCAGATCATCGGGATGCAGGGAGGCGCACAGCCGGTGCAGAGCGGCGGAGACGCGGACGCGGACGCCGACACGCGCACGGAGGAGCAGAAGCGGAGCGACACGATCATTAACAAGGCAAAGGAGCGGAGCGCGAACACCATTTCACCGACCTGACGGAGGCGCGGCATGATTGAAATCGTGTATAGCCTGGACACGCTGACGGTGGAGGCCACGGGGCACGCGGGAGCCGCGCCATACGGACAGGACATGGTGTGCTGCGCGGTGTCGGTGCTGATGCAGACGCTGGACGCGACCGGGCGCAGGGTGGGCGCGGTGAAGAGCAGCATTGCGCCGGGGCACGCAGTGGTGCAAGTGCTCCCCTATCCGCTGCAATGGATGGAGGCGGAGCAGCGGGTGGAGTCCATTGTGGACGGACTTCGGGAGGTGGCGCGGAGCTATCCGCAGTACGTGCGCATTCGGCGGGGCGTGGGACTTACAAAGCTGTGAAAGCGTAGTAGCATATGAGTATGGGGTCGCCCACCAACGGGCAGAAGGAGGACATAACCATGATGGATTTGCTTGATCTTCAGCTTTTTGCAGAGGGCGGCGGCGCTTCCGGAGGCGCGGGCGCGGGAGCGGGAGCCGGAGAGGGCGCGGGCGTAACGGGGCAGGAGGCCGCCGCTCCTGTGCAGACGCGGGCGAAGCGCGAGAACCCGCTGGCAAACGTCAAGTACGGCGTGCAGCCGGAGCAGGATCAGAGCGCGGGGCAGGTCGCCGCTGCCGAGAAACAACAGGATCAGGGACAAGCAGCGCCGCAGGAAGAAAGTTTTGAAGCGCTGATCAAGGGCAAGTACAAGCAGGACTATGACAAGTCCGTACAGGCCATTGTCAAGGAGCGGCTGAAAAACTCCAAGCAGGCGGAGGCGGCCTTGCAGGGGCTCACGCCCATGCTGCAGGCGCTGGCCGAAAAGAACGGCATGGAGGGATTTGACGCAAGTAACGCGGAAATGCTCAAGGCGCTGTCAGACCGCGTGACCAACGACGATAGCCTCTATGAGGAGGAGGCTAGCCGCAGGGGCATGGAAGTCTCCACGCTCAAGCAGCTCAAGGCGCTGGAGCGGCGCAATCAGGAGCTGACGCAACGCGAGGAGCAGGATCGGCAGGTGCAGGCTATCCAGCAGCACCTGCAGCAGCTTGTGACGCAGGGGCAGCAGGTGAAGAGCATCTATCCGAGCTTTGATTTGCAACAGGAGCTGGACACCAACCCGGCGTTTCTGCGGTTGACCTCGCCGGAGGTGGGAGTTGACGTGCGCACGGCCTATGAAATCACGCACAAGGATGAGATCATGGCTGGCTCCATGCAGTACGCGGTGCAGCGCACCCAGCAGCAGATGGCGCAGGCCGTGCAGGCGCAGGGCAGGCGACCCATGGAAAACGGCATGGTGTCCACGCCTCCCACGGACGTGAAACCTGATCCCAGCAAGTGGACAAAGGCCGACCGCGCTGAAGTGCGGCGGCGTGTAGCGGCGGGCGAGAAGATCGTGCTTTGATGCTTCTCCCCGCGAAGAAAGGAGAGGCAATGTATAACACCTATGTACAGCCGGTGATTGACCGGCCTATGAATCTACAGCTTTTTGCGGACGCGGGTTCGCTGGTGGTGGCCACCGGAAACTATGTCAACGCTGGCACGGGCACCACCACGGCGTTTGACACCAACAACTCCATGTCCACGGAGATGAAAACCTACTACGACACGGAGATGCTGGAGAACAGCCGCAGTCAACTGATTTATGCGCAGCTTGGCAGAACGCAGACCCTCCCGGCGAACCACGGCAAGACGGTCGAGTGGCGCAAATGGAACACCCTGCCAGACTGCGACAAACTGACCGAAGGCGTGATCCCGACGGGCAAGAAGTTCGGTGCGACGAGCACCACGGTGGAGGTTGAGCAGTACGGCCAGTATGTGGCGCTGACGGATCAGGTGGAGACCTACACCATCGACAATACGCTGGTGGGCGCAACCGAGGAGCTGGGCGCGGCGGGCGGCAAGACCTACGACAAGTTGGTGCGCAACGAGCTGGCGAAGTGCACCAACAAGCTGTTTGCCGACGCGTATGACGGCGACACGTACAAGTCCACCCCCACCAGCCGCACGGAGCTGATTGCGGCGGCCAAGGCGGATGCAAGCAGCTCCAAGGCGGCGTATCAGTGCTACCTGACCCCGGACATGATCGCCAAGGCGGCGACCATTCTGCGGGCGGCCAACGCGCCGAAGTATGACGGACGCTGGTACGTGGCGGTTGTCAATCCCTACGTGACCTACGACCTGCGCAAGAACAAGGACTGGAACGAGTACCACAAGTACGCGGATACCACGCCTATCTTCGAGGGCGAGATCGGCGAGCTGCACGGCGTGCGCTTTGTGGAGAGCGACCTTGCGACGGTTGTTAAGTCCGGCTCTGACCCTGCTGTATTCCTGACCATGATTTTTGGCAAGGACGCGTTCGGCGTGGTGAAGCCGGAGGGCATGGGCATGGAAAGCATCTACAAGAGCCGCAAGGAGATCGGCGGCCCGTTGGAGCAGTTCTGCACCATGGGCACCAAGTTCTCCATGGCGACCAAGATTTTGTATCCTGAGCGGATGATCGTGCTGGAAACCACGAGCAGCTATAGTAATGTAGCCGCCGCGAACTAAGGAGGGACGGAAATGGCGACCAAAAGTGAGAAGCAGACGGAGGCCATGGAAAAGGTGGAGGCCGTGGAAGCGGCCACGACCGCCCCCTACGACCCGTGGGCAGACATGCGGAAGATCGCGCTCCCGAAAGCGCGGAAGGGCGAGGATGCGACCCAGTATGTGGCCATCAACGGACGTGCGTACTACGTGCCGCGCAACGGGAGACAGCAGGACGTGCCCTATCCCGTCTTTGAGGCGCTGTCTCAGATGCTGGATGCGGAGGATGAGGACGAAAGATTCCGCGCCGAAGAAATCCCGCATGAGGCGGTGCCGGAGGTGCGGGTGGGCTCCCAGCAAGCCTATATCGGTATCTAACTAAAAATACGTGGAAATTCTGAAAACAGCAGCGAGGGGAGGTGGCGGCGTGCCGCCTCCCCTTTTTGAAAAAGGAGGGCGCGGGAATGACGATCAACGAGGCAATCGACCTGCTGGACGTGCTGAAGGCCAACAAGTACACGGACGCCCAGAAGCGCGGGTGGCTGTCGGAGCTGGACGGACAAATTTACAAAGAAATCATCCAGACGCACGCACCGGACGAGCATACGCCGGAGAGCTTCGCGGGCTACGGCGCGGAGACGGACGGAACCACGGAGCTGCTGGTGCCGTCTCCCTATAGCGACATCTATATGCACTACCTGAGTATGAAGGTTGATCTCTACAATACGGAGATTGTGAACTATAACAACGACAAGGACTTGTTTAATGGCGCGTATGACAGCTACGCGCAGTATTACAACCGGACGCACATGCCGATCCAGGCGGTGCGGCGGTTTAACGTGTGAGGGGGTGCGGGCATGGCGGTAGTGGTGTATAAGGACTTAGCGCTCCCTCAGCAGAACAGCCTGTTTACCAACGCTTTTGAAGGGTACGACCATCGAGAGCGGATCGCGGACGGGGCGTTTTACGACATGGAGAATATGACGGGGGCGGACTATCCTCTGCTTTGCCCGCGCAAGCCGAGAGGAAAGGTGGCCGCGCTGGGTCAGCCGCTGGGGCTGATCGCAAAGGACGCGTTGGCGTGGGTGGACGGGCACGATCTCTACTACAACGGCTACAAGGTGCAGGGCGTGGAGTTGTCCACGGAGGCGAACATGCTGCCGAAGCAGCTTGTTTCCATGGGCGCGTATCTGTGCATCTGGCCGGATAAGCTCTATGTGAACACGGCTGACCTGACCGATTACGGGAGCATGGCGGAAAAGTACACGACCGTCGCGGGCGGCACGGTGCGGTATGCCATGTGCCGGATGGACGGCACGGAGTACGACGAAACAGAAATAGTGACGAGCAATCAGGCGCCGCAAAGCCCGGAGAACGGGACGCTGTGGCTGGACACCTCCGGAGACAGCCACGTACTCAAGCGCTACAACGCGGCGACGGAGGAATGGGTGCAGGTGCCGACGTGCTATATCAAGATCAGCGCAACGGGCATCGGACACAATTTCGCGGAATACGACGGGGTGCGGCTGTCCGGCTGCACAACGCTGGAAGCGGGCGAGACGGCGGAAACGGACACGGAAAAGCTGCTGGAAAAGCAGGTGCAGGCGCTGAACACCGATCTGATTTTATACGCCGCCGCTGAGGACTATATCGTCACGGTGGGCTTTCTGGATCAGGCGGTGGAGGTCGCGGGGCAGATCACCGTGGAGCGGCGCGTGCCGGACTGCGACTACATCACGGAGAGCAACAATCGCCTGTGGGGCTGCAAGTACGGCATGGTGGACGGCGAGGCCGTGAACGAGCTCTACGCCTGCAAGCTGGGCGATTTCAAAAATTGGAACGTGTTTATGGGGCTGTCCACGGACAGCTACGCGGTATCGGTGGGCACGGACGGCAAGTGGACGGGCGCGGCCACCATTGCGGGCGGACCGGTGTTTTTCAAGGAGAATGTGCTGCACAAGGTGAGCGGAAGCTATCCGTTCTCCGTCAAGGCGACGGCGTGCCGAGGCGTGGAAGATGGAAGCTGGGAATCGCTGGCGATTGTGGGCGAAACGCTCTATTACAAGAGCCGCACCGAGGTCATGGCCTACCAAGGGGCGCTGCCGGTCAGCGTGTCGGAGGCGCTGGGAAATGCAGTCTACCATAACGCGGTGGCGGGAGCCTACGGAGACAAGCTGTATTTATCCATGCAGGGCACGGACGAAAAGTGGAGCCTGTTTGTGTACGATACCAAGCGCGGCATGTGGCACCGGGAGGACGCGACGCACGCGCTGGGGTTCGCGGCGCGGGAAAACGATCTGTATTACCTCGACGCGGACACCAAGGCGCTCATGAGCGTGAACGGTACGGAGGGGACGCTGGAAGAGGACATCAGGTGGAGCGCCACAACAGGCGTATACGGGTACGATCTTGAGGAGCAGAAGTATCTGCGGCGCTTTAACCTGCGGCTGTCCCTCAACGCGGGGAGCACCTGCAAGCTGGAAATAGAATACGATTCGGACGGGAAGTGGCACGACGAGGGCTTTATGCGCGGCAAGACGGCGGCGCCGCAAACCTTCTGCGTGCCGGTGATTCCGCGCCGGTGCGACCATTGCCGCATCCGCCTGAGCGGGCAGGGGCCGATGAAGCTGTACAGCATCGGGCGGGTGCTGGAGACGGGGAGCGTGGTGGCGAATGAAATTTACCGTTGACCCGCCGCCGATCCTATCGGGCAAGGAGGCGGCGCAGTTGATTCAACTGCGGGAGTATCTGTATCAGTTTCATGAGGGACTCAACGTGGCGCTGACCTCGCTGGACAGCAGCAACTTTACGCCGGAGACGGCGGAGGCGCTGGAGGCGGCGCAGAAAAACGCCAGCGGAAAGACCATGAGCGAGCAGTCCAACACGCTCAAGAGCCTGATTGTGAAGACGGCAAAGACGGTGCAGGTGGAAATGGACCGGCTGGAAACGGAGCTGAAATCCAGCTATCTGGCATTGTCGGATTTCGGCAAATTCCAGCAGCAGCTGTCTCAGCAGATCACAGCCACGGCGGAGGGCGTGGTGCAGAACTTCGCGAGAAGCGAGACCATCACGACCTTGCAAAAGGACATGGTGGATTTTGAGAAATTTGAAACGACCACGAACCAGTACATCAAAACAGGACTGCTCTATTACGAGAACGTGAACGGCACTCAGGTTCCGCGCTACGGCGTGGCCGTGGGCGAGATCAGCACGGAGATCACGTCGGACGGACAGGAGGTTCTCAGCCGGGGCGGGCTGGTGTCCACGTTCACGAGCGACAAATTAAGCTTCTGGAACATGGGCGTAGAAGTGGCGTTTTTCAAAAGCGCAAAGCTCTATGTGGGCAACGTAGAAATAGAGGACACGCTGACCATTGGCAAATATACGCTTTCGCGGCTGTCGGATGGGAGCTTCGGCATTATGTACGGTGGCTAAGGGGAGGGGCGGAAATGGCGACGATCACAGCAGGATTCAACAGCATCAGTCTGACCTCCCGGCGCACGGGCAGCAAGTGGAGTGAGGGCAGCTATACGGCGGGGATGGTATTTTCGGAGGCTGTGCCGGCAAACGCGACCGTCAAAAGCGCCAAGCTGACAGCCGCCATAACGCAGTACCCCTTGTCCGGCCCGTATATCTGGCTGAACGGGACGGCGGTGCGCACGAGAGGCAGCACGACCATTGACGTGAGCGTGCCGCCGGGGGCAAGCAAGCTGGACGTGGTATGCACGTTTAAGGGCAACGGCACGGATAACGTGACCTCCATTGTGACCTTTGATCTGTCGCTGGCGGTGGAGTATGAGCTAAATCAGATGCCGTCCTCCTTTACGCTGGACAAGGCCACCGTAAAGGCCGGGCAGACGATCACGGCCACAATCACGCCGTACCGCGCCAGCTATGGGCATCAGCTTTTGTGCGATTACAACGGGCATCAAGTCGCAACGGCGATACTTCAGCCGGGGACGACGGCGGCTACTCTGACCATCCCCACGTCGTGGCTGGCGGATATTCCGTATGCGTCCAGCGCGGCGTGCACGGTGACGCTGCGGTGCTGGGAAGGAAGCAGCACAAGCTTTTTCGGGTACACGTCCAAGACGGTAACCTTTACCCTGCCGGACGACGCGGGGCCAACGGTAGGCACGGTGAGCGTTGCGCCGCTTTTGACGGTGGGCGGGACGACGTATCCAAGCGTGATAGCGGGTGGATACGTGCAGAACAAGAGCGGATACAGCGCGGCCTTTAGTGGGGCGACGTGCAAGTACGGGGCGGTGGTATCGGTATACAGCATATCAGGCGGCGGATACAGCGGAAGCGGGGCAAGCTTCGCGTCCGGGCTGCTGCGCACGGCGGGAAAGCAGACGATCACGTTTAAGGTGGTGGATTCTCGCGGGCTGACCGCTACAAAGACGGTGGATATTACCGTGACGGCCTACAATCCGCCACAGGTAACGGCGCTGGCGGCGTGGCGCGTGGACGCGGAGGGCACGGCGGACGGCATGGGCACACGCGGAAAGTGGCGTGCGGCGTGGAGCTTCAGCGACCTCGGCGGGGCGAACACGCTGACCAGCAAGGCGTATATCAAGCCGGTGAACGGCACGGAAACGGAGCTGGGGACGCTTGACGGCGGGGACGGTACACGCTGGATCGCCGGGACGGACGGGACGAAGCTGACGCTTGAAATCATTAAGCGGTACGTGCTGCGCGTGACGCTGACCGACGCTTACGGCACGGTGGAGCGGACGGTGGAAATCCCTTCGGCACACTTCGCAATGCATATGAACGCGAAGGGCAACGGCATTTGCATCGGCGGGGCAAGCACCATGGAAGACGCGGTGGAGATACCGGCTGAGTATGACTTGGGATTTAAGGGGGAGCGCTATACAAGACTGCCAAATGTGCTGGACAGCTACCCGGTGGGGGCTATCTATATCTCCGGTGTTTCAACGTCTCCGGCCGCGTTGTTTGGAGGCACCTGGGAGCAGATCAAAGGGCGATTTTTGCTGGGCACAGGGGCGAACGAAGCAAACAGCACGAATAAATGGGGTGCGCTTAGCGCAGGGGCATATAATGTTGCGGCTGGTGAAACGGGCGGCGCGGCACAGATTACGCTGACAACAGCACAGATGCCGACACACTCGCACCTATTTGAGCGTATACCTATTACTCAGCCGGAGATGACAACGGGCAGAAATTATTACGCAGAGCAAAGCACAACCGTTGGAAGCCTTGTTAAAACTCAAACTACATATCCAGCGGGAGAAGGAAAAGCGCACAGCAACATGCCGCCGTATCTGGCGGTGTATATCTGGCAGCGGACGGCATAAGGAGGAATGAGCATGCTACCAATTTACGACAAAAATTTTGTGCTGCTGGACGGATACGAACCCGGCACGGGGCGGCTGGAAAAGAAGTCGCGGACGATCCACAGGGACGCGGTGGAGGCCGTGGAAGAGAAATATCATTACGAAACGATCCGCGAGTACCCGGAAACGGGCGGCAGGGACGTGGTGAGGATCGTTGACGTGCCGGGCGTGGAGGGACGCGAGGCGGAGGACGTGGTGGAGGAGTATTATCTGTTTACGCCCTACACGGCGGAAGAACGCGAAACACAGCGAGAGCCGACGCTCAGCGAGCGGTGCGCGGCGCTGGAAAAGGAGAACGCGGAGCTCAAGGCGTGGCTGAACGACACGAACGCGGCAATCATCGAGCTTGCGGGGATCATGGAAGGAGCGGAGTAAAAGCATGGCGGCAAAAATGGAGGAAAAGCTTACACAGACGACGCTGGGAAGGACGGGCGGGCAGACCGTCAGGCAGGCGAACGGCGGCCAGAGCTATACCGGGCTGAAAACCACGCCGTCCTATACCCCATCGGACAACGTGACCAAGGCCAAGCAGTATCTGGAGCAGGTCAGCGCAGGGAAGCCAGGAGACTACAACAGCAACTATAAGGAGCAGCTATCCGGGCTGTATGACCAGATCATGAACCGACCCAAGTTTAATTACGACCTGAACGGAGATATGCTGTATCAGCAGTATAAGGTTCAGTACCAGACGGCGGGCAAACAGGCCATGCAGGACACCATGGGGCAGGCGGCGGCGCTGACGGGCGGGTACGGGAGCAGCTACGCGGCCACGGCGGGCAGTCAGGCCTATCAAGGCTACTTACAAAAGCTGAACAGCATCATCCCGAATCTGTATGATCGGGCGTATAATGCCTATCAGGATCAGGGGACGGCGCTGCAAAACCAGTACGCGCTGGCGCAGAACGCGGACGCGCTGGATTACAGCCGGTATCAGGATCGGCTGAACCAATGGAATACGGACAGGAGCTTTGCGCAGAACGCCTACGACAGCGAGTACAGCCGCGATTACGCGGGGTATCAGGACGCGGTGAACCAGTACCAGTACGACACCAGCATGGCATGGCAGCAGCAGCAGTATGAGCGCAGTCAGGCCTACGACACGGCGATGAGTATGCTCCAAAAAGGCGCGATGCCCTCCGAAGACCTGCTGACGGCGGCGGGCGTGACGCTGGCGGACGCACAGGCGTACTATAACGCGCTGCACCCGGCGGCGCAGTCGGGACGGGGCGGAAGATCGTCGAAGAAAACGGCGAATAAGACCAAAGGGACGAATGTGTCCACGGGGGTCATGCTCCCCATGACGGCGGAGGAGCTGGGGCTGTTGGACGCGGCTAAGCAGTACGGGCTTGAGAAAGTGCCGGGCAACGCGGCGGCGAAATCGTCCACGGGCGGCATGACAAAATTTCAGTCCGAGTACGTGACGCGGGCGGCGGATCAGCTGCGGAAGCAGGAGCTTGAGAAAATCACAAACGCGGCCAAGAGTAAGAAGTAAGCGGAGGGCGGGACAATGGCGGAGCTGACGGCATACCAGCGGGCGCTTGAAGCGCGGAAAAAGTCGAAGAAGCAATACGGCGAAATGATAAAACAGCCATCCTACGAAGAGACGGTGGAGAAGGCCAAGCGGATCGGATATTACCCGCAGGACATGGATACGCACGGACGGACGGCGGTCCAGCGGCAGAATGACCTGCAGACGGCGGCGACGCAGTACCAGCAGCGCGTGGCGGCGGCCATGCAGCAGGCGCGGCAGAAGCCGAGCTACGGGCAGAATATCGGGCGGTATCTGACGACCAATCAGCCGTTTTTGCAGAGCCGCGCCAACACCGTTTTGACAGCCGAACAGCAGCAGAAGGCGCGGGAGAGCGGCGCTTATGACCGGGACGAACTGGTGGCGGCGGGAAAGACCGGCTACATGTCGGACGCGTTTTTGAAGGACTATATCAACCGCACCCGCGAGGCCAATGCACAGGCACGCATGACGCAAGACCCCATCCGCGCCGCGCGGGAGCTGCGCGGCGAATACCAAACGGCGCTGGACAAGCTAAATCAGGAGCAGATCCAGCTTCCGGCGCTGGAGCTGGGCGGCTACGGCACGGTGCCCGCGCTGGGCACCAAGGAAGGCCTTACGGAGCGGCAGCGGCTGCAGGACAGCGTGGACTATTACACGGCGCGGGATCGGTCTACAGCCATTGCGCAGGAAGACTACGACCGCTATTATACGGCGCTGAAAAACATGCAGGAGCGGCACGCCTCGCAGGAGGACATTGCCAACGCGGCGGAGCTGGAAAGCCTCTACGGCTACAGCGCGAAAGATTTATCCGGCTGGAACGAATGGCGCGAAACGCACCCAACGTATATCCCGCAGGAGAGCACCTTTGCGCAGGATGAAGCCTACTACAACACGGCGGCAAGCACCAAGGCGGGCTATGACAAGGAACGTCAGGCCGTGCTGGATGAGCTTGAACAGGTCAGAGCGACACAGCAGGAGTACGGACAGACTTGGACGCAGGAGGAGGCGGACCGGGTACGGGCGTATGAAGCCGAGCTGCAAAACCAACTAAACGACATCGAGGCGAAGATCAGCAACGAGCAGACGATCCTTGACCGATACGGCTATGTCGGCGACGTGAACGCGACGGCAGGCGCGACCAGCTACACGCTGAATCAGGCGCAGACGGAGCTAGACAATCGCGGCATCTTTGACCGTATGCGGAGCGAGACGCAGAGCGGCATGAGCACGGCGGAGTATGGCAAGCTGTCGGAGTATGACAAGAGCAAGGGCGTCTCCTACACAGACGAATACGACGCGATGCGCCAGAATGCGGCGGCTGCTGTGCTGGGGCTGGGCAAGGCGGCGTTCGGGCGCGTGGGTGGAAAATATGGCGAAATGCTGTCCGGTATGGCGGACGAAGCGCTGTCACAGGAGCGGCAACTGTATACTTGGATCAACGACAAGACGTATCGGGCGGCGACGGCGGAAACCGACGAGGGCACGACGCAGGAGTGGCGAGATAAGGGCTATGACCTGCTGACCTATGACGAGCGGAAAGAATACAACGTGCGATACAACCGGGACGGCGCGGAGGCGGCACAGGCGTTTTTGGACGCGATGGAGCCGGTATTGCAGTCGCGCCGGAGCAGCGCCATGGAAACATATTATGAAGACATGGGGCGCAATCTGCCGATCACCAGCACGGCGGTATCCACGGCGGCGCAGCTCATGTCCGGCATTGCCGCGCCCATTGTGGGGGGAGCTACGGCGGTTTCCGGGCTGCTGGATGCTGCCGGAATCAAGGGCGCAAAGATCGACAAAAACAGCTCCATTTACGACCTTGCGAAGGCCGCGCCAACACTGCGAGCGGGGACGGGCGAACAGCTTGCGGAGGCGCTCCCCTACAACATCCCCGGCACCAACACCAACGCGGCGGCGTTTTTGTACAACGCGCTCATGTCCGGCGTGGACAGCGTGACGGCGTGGCAGACGAGCGCGGGCATTGCGGGGATGCTGGGTAAGGGAGACAAGCTGGCGAAGGCCGCCATGCAGACCATCATGTCCAACGAGGCGGCGGTGAATACCATGGTGGAGCGCTTGCAGGATGGACAGAGCATCGGCAGGGCGCTGGCGGGCGGCGTGATGGACGGATTAATCGAGGCGGCGACGGAAACGTGGTCCATTGAGGCCATGTTCTCCGACCCGAAGAATTTTTCCCGGTATCTTATTCAAAACTTTGCGGCAGAGGGCAGCGAAGAACTAGCGGGCGACGTGGCAAGCCTTGCGGTGGACGAGCTGACCAGCGCCATCAGCGGGCGCGAAAGCGAAATGCGCCAGCAGATCAACGCATACATGGCGCAGGGCATGACGGAGCGCGAAGCACAGGCGCAGGCGGTGAGCGACTGGACGCAGCAGACGGTGCTGGACACGCTGGCGGGTGCAATCTCCGGTGTGGGCATTGCGGGGGCTGGCGCGGCGAGCAACGCCATTGAAACGCGGCAGACACAGCGCGTGCTGGAGCAGCAGGGCGTGGACACCCGCACGGCGCGGACGGCGGCGCAGGAGCTGGGCGGCCTTATTAAGCCGGAGAACGGCGAGGAGGCGGTGCAGTCCGCCGTGACGCAGTTGGAGGCCAAGGCGGACGAAACCGGCGAGCGGCACAACCCGTTCCACGCGGAGGCGACGGTGGAGGGCATGGCGGACGCAAAGCTGGAGGTCACGGGCATTGCGGAGGTGGATGAGAACGGCAAAGTCAAGGTGACGGCGAAGGGCAACGGCATGGAGGAGCAGACGCTGCCGCTGGAGCAGGTGAAGTTTGCAAGCGCGGACGAGCGCAAGGCCTATGAGCTGGCGGCGAAGATGGGCGACACCCAGACGGCACGGCAGTATCTGGCGGGCTATGAAGAATCGTCCCTGCCGGTGGCGGTGTACAATCGCGCCTTTAACACCGTATACGACGCGGGGCGGAATAGCCGCGCTCTGACGGCGCGGGAGCTGAGGGTGGGCTATGCGTCCACGCTGTCCGAAACGGTGCGGCAGATTGCCTACAACGCGGGCAAGGCGGCTACGGAGGCGCAGAACGTGCGGCTGTCGCTTCCTGCGGAGGTGGAAGGCGACATGCGGACGCGGCTGAGCAAGCTGCCGCGCACGTATGCGGAGGGATATACCGGCGTGGTGTATCAGGCCAAGGACACACAGCCCACGGCGGCGCAGGCGGTGATGCTAGACCTGCTGGACGGCTATGGCAAGAAGCACGGCGTGCATTACACGGTAGTAGACACGCTGGACAACGGTAGTAACGGCGTATATACCGGCGCGGACGGCGGCATGGTAATCGCGCTGGACGCAGAAGAAGGCTATCTGACCCGCGTGGCCACGCACGAGGGCTGGCACTACATCAAGGAGAACGTGCGGGAGGAGGCGCAGGGGCTCCAGCAGTATGTGCTGACGCTGCTGCAAACCACCGAGGGCTATGACCTTGAAAGCCGGATCGCGGAGAAGCAGCGGCAATACAAGGAGGCTGTGGGACAGGAGCTGAACCGGGACGCGGCGCTGGAGGAGCTGACGGCGGATGCGCTGTATGACGCGATTGCAACGCCGGAGAACCTTGCGGAGATCGCGCCGAGGTATCCCAAGATTGTTGAGAAATTTATGGATTTCATCAACAACTTTGTGAAGGAAGTCCGCTCTTTGATGCAGCGGATCAGCGGGAAGAACCCGGAAGCACGCGCCATGTTGGAACACGAAGCGGCAGAGGCAGAGGGCATCATTGGAGAATATAACCGGCTGATGGAAAAGGCGGCGGAGGCAGAAAAAAAGAATCATCTTCGTGAGAACACGAAGATGAACGAAGATGTTGTACGATACAGCGCAGCGGACAATGTAGACGAGACGCGAAGCATCAGGGAGCAACTGCGAGCCCATCTAGATGAAATTAACCAAATGGATCCGGTTGCAGATGTATATGCAGATCTATCGGGAATCAAAAATGCAAAACAGAGGAAAACGTGGATAATGGAACGGCTGCAAAGTTCAGGGTTCAAGGTGGACAGACAAGGCCTTGGCATTATTGAATTTGGCCAAGAAAGGATAAACAAGAGCCTTAACTATCTAGACAGCCCAGGGGAAATTGCGGCTTTTTTGGCATTGCCTAAGGTGTTGAAACGCGGGAGATATATCAGCGAACATAGCAACCATAAGGGAAGGGGCTTTGAGACATTAACCATAGCTGCACCTGTAACGATCAATGGGGTCACGGGAAATATGGCAGTAGTGATAAAACAGGAAGCCAGAAATACATATAAAACACATAGAATTTTAATGCCGGATGGTTCAACTTTTGTCTATAACGAAAAAGCAGAGCCTAAACCGGCTAACCGAGAAGCTTCTTATGAAGCCAACTCAGCGCCCATCAGCTCTGCTGAAAATAGTATATCCTATTCGGAAGAAAATAGCAACCCCTTTGAGAAATTTTCTTTGCGCGACATAGACCAGAACATGGACGAGGTACAGCGCATTGTGGAGGAGAACAAGACCCTGCTTGGCATGGTAAGTGCGCTGCAAGATCAAATGCAGCGCTTGGCAGGCATCAATGAACAGCTGCGGCAGGAAAACAGCGGTCTGACGGGAGAACACCGTATGGACTACAATCAGGTGAAGAACCTTGCGCGGGAAATGAAGGAGAAATACGAAAGCAAGGTATCGGTGAACGATTTGGCTTACAACCTGCAAGTAGCATTTAATCAAATGTTGAATGCGCAGGACAGCGCGGACAGCAAGGCGGCTATGATGGCTATGAGCGCCATTGTGCGGGACATGCTGGAAAAGAGCCAGCGCGTAGACACGACGATGTATGACGAGTACAAGGGGATGCGCAAATACCTGCGTACCACGCCAATTCGGCTGACCGACAAGCAATGGCAGGAAGTGCGAAGCAGATACGGGAGCGAGAAGGAATTTCGAAACTCGGTGATGGGACGGCTGTATATTGCGGCAAAGAGCGACGCCGCCGCGGGGACGCTGGACGCGCATTGGAACGAAATCGCCGAGGCATGGCCGGGGATGTTTGACGCGGATACAGTGGAGGGGGATCAAGTATATGCGCTGCTGGATGCGCTGGACGCGACGGCAAAAAAAGTAGAAAATCCTTACGGAATGAACTTGGACAGCATGACGCAGGACGTAACGGCGGAGGTGTATCAGCAGTACCTGAATATACCAGAAAAGAAAGGCCGGGATGCGGCAACGGTGCAGCGTCTGATGGAGAGACTGGACAAGGCACGAGCGGAGGCGCGAGAGACCACGACGCGGTGGAGCCAACGCCGGGCAGAAATGGACGAGTATCACGCCATGCGCCGTGAGATCATCCGCCAGAAGCAGCGCATTTTGAAAAAACTTCAAACGCCGCAAGCGGGAAGCTTTGTGCCCTATCAAATGCGCGAAGCGGTGGAGGGGCTGCTGAATGCGCTGGGCGTGGATGACAGCACCGTGGCGAAGCAAACCACGCTGACCGCCGACATGCTGCGCAAGGCCAAGGATGCCTACGAGGCTGTGCTGCCGCAGGACGGGAGCAAGGATTCAGGGATTCCGGCGCTTGCGGACTTTTACAACGGCGACCTTGTGACGGCTTTTGACGAGCTGGCCGCCACGGCGGACGGAAAGAAGCTGAACAAGCTCAATTTTCACGAAACCGAACTGCTTCACAACATTATCAACGGCTATGCGGCCATGATCATGAATGAAGACCGCCTGTTTATGCAAAAGAAGCGCGAAAGCTTGAAGCAGACAGGCGACGGCTTTCTTGCGCAAATCCAAACGCGCAAGGAGCGGATGATCCAGAGCAAGACGAAGAAGTTTTTCTCCGACGCGTTGAGCCGTGGCTTGCTGACACCTACAACGGTATTTGGTCTGTTTGAAGGTACGGAAATGGAGCCGGTATGGCGTGCGCTGCGCAATGCTGAGTGGACGCACATCCGCAACGTGCAGAACGCGTCCGAATACCTTGAAAACGCGCTGAAGGAGTACGACGAGCAGAAAGAGATCAACATGAGCCCCACGGCACAGTTGAACGGCAAGCTGGGCATGAATGGCAAGCGGAAGGGCGGCGGCATCGAAATCAAGACGGACGATGGGAAAAACCTGCACCTGACCCGCGAGGAAGCCATGACGATCTACGCCACCGAGAAGCGTGAAAAGCTGATTGGAACCAGACACCTGCTGGACGGCGGCATCACCTTTGCCAACACCGATGGACGCGCGGGGCAGCCCTTGCAGGAGTACAAGCTGACGCAGGATGATCTGAACAAGATCGCGGGAAGTCTGACGGCACAGCAGAAGGCCTATGTGGATCACATGGTGGCCTATCTTTCGACCACGGCGGCGGAGTGGGGCAACGCGGTTACGCGAGAGCTTTACGGCGTGGAGAAATTTAAAGAGAGCTACTATATCCCGCTGAGTGTGAACCACAATTACTTGAAGAGCGACCCGGCTGAACAGCAGGACAATCGCTTGAAGCTGGGAAGCTTTACCAAGGCCATTACCAAAAACGCGAACAACACCGTGGACATTCTGCCGTTTACGCAGCTATGGGCGAGCCATGTGGAGAAAATGAGCGACTACAATGCCTTTGTGCTGCCGATTGAGGACATGACACGGCTGATGAACTACCGGAGCGAGGACGGAGCTAGGGTGCGCAAAACCATCGAAGAGCGCTACGGCACGCAGACGCGTGAATACATTGACAGCTTTTTGAAGCGTCTGAACGGCAACGGCAGGATCGAGCACGGAGGGCACTGGATCAACCAATTTGTGAGCAAGGCCAAGGGCGCGGCGGTGACGTTTAACCTGTCTGTTGCTATCCAGCAGGCGGGCGCTGGCCCACGAGCAATGGCGGAGATCAACCCGAAATATGTCATTCCGGGTATTATCGCGGGCTTTGGAAAAATCCCGAACCTGAGCAAGGCTTATGCGGAGATCGAGGAGCACGCGCCCATCGCGGTGGAAAAGGGCTGGGGCTACTTTGATACAAACATGGCGCGGGGGCTGTATGATAGGGCGCGGAGCACGGTACGCGGAAAGGTGGACGATATTGGCGGATTTCTGGCCGGGAAAGGCGACGAGTTCAACTGGGTGCAGATTTGGGACGCGGTGAAGCGCGAGGTCGCGGGAGAAACCGACCTGAAGCCGGGAACGGACGCTTACTGGCAGCGCTGCGGCGAACGATTTACAGAAGTGATCGACAAAACACAGGTGGTGGACAGCATCTTTCAGCGCGCGGAATGGGCGACGGAAAAGGGCCGAGCCGCGTCGTTCATGAGCTTTTTATCGGAGCCGATCAAACAGTACAACATGCTGTGGCGCGGACTGCATACCATTGTGGAGGGCGTGCAAACGAAGAACAAAATCAAGACCAAGCGCGGAATCAAGGAGTTTGCGAAAAACGCGGGCGGTATCGCCGTTTCGGCGGTGGCTACGGCGGCGCTGAAGTCCATCATTACGGCTCTGCGCGACCGGGACAATGAAAAGAAAGAGGAGGACGAGGACGGCAAGAAGGTAATCGTTGGCGTGCGCGGGTTTGGGGACAAGTACGTGAACGCGCTTCTGCCGAACCTGCTGGACAACCTGACCGGCCTCCTGCCGGTATTCTCCACGGTGGTCATCAACGCGTTTTCCAGCGACTACGGGAGCGGCGGAAGCAGCGACCTTGAAAGCGCCGCGCTGGATAACACGGGAAAATCCGTACAATACATCAAAAAAGGAGACTATGAACGTGCGTTTTATTACGTCTTGCAGGCCGGGAGTAGCGCCATTGGCGTAGGCGCGGGGAATGTGTGGCGCGATGGACGAGCGCTGATCCTGACGGTGAAGGACGCGGTGGAGCGTGACACGCTGGCGGGCGCGGCGTGGGACACAAGCAAGGACTTTGCGACCCGCGTCAAGGCCGCAGCAAAGAACTATGTCTATGAGCGGGAGAAGGACGAAAACGGAAACTACACGGACGAGCGCAAGGCGGATCCCGACCTGTACGCAGACCTGATGCTGGCGGCCTACTATGAGAGCGGCATGGGCAAGGACTTCCAAACTGTGGCACAGGCGGCGCTGGATAACGGCGCAACTGAAGCCGGACTGGTCACGAAATTTAAGAGCAAGCTGCGGGGCTCCAGCGACGCGGTGACGGAGGCGGCGGAGGCGTACCATGCGGGAGACGTGGACGGCATGAACAAGTATGTTGCGGAGATTGTCGGCACCGGCATTGGCACCAAGGCGGCTTACAGCATGATCCAGAGCCGTGAAAAAGAACTGTACCCGGAGGAAAAGAAGAAGGAGCCGGGAAAGGCGGAGAACGTGGTGGAAAGCTTGCAATCCGAAGCAAAAGACACGCTGGACACCACGGACACGGCACAATGGAGCGAAGCGACGGAGAAGGCGGCCACAGGCGATGCGGCGGCAATCGCCGAACTGAAGAAGCTAGTGGAGAAGCTGCGCAAGGAGGGATACACGGACAAGGAACTGACCACCAAGGTATGGACGCTGTACGGCAAGGACTACAAGGCGGCTGTCTGGGGCGGCGACACGGCGGAGGCTGCGGCGCTGGAAAAGGCCATGACCGGCGCGGGCGTGGGGCTGACGAAGGATGCGCTGGGAGAAAAGATGCTGGACGCGAGCAAGTCGGCGATGTATGAGGCGCTGCGGGGCGGCGACGTGGACGCGGCGAAAAAGATGAAAGCCTACGTTGAAAAGGCCATGGGAAGCGACGCCTACGTGAAGGCCTTGAAGCGATGGGCAAAGACGGCGTATCCCAAGGCGGTAACGAACGGCACGGGCGCGACGCTCAAAAAGGCGCTGCTGGCCATGGGGCTTGCGGAGAGCACGCTGGACGGGTACGTGAAATAAGGATGGGGCTCTGGGACTTACACCCGGAGCCCTTTTAGATATGATATGGATAGGAGGTGGACACGGTGGAGGTGCATGTGAGCTTTCGCGGGCGGAAACCGGTACCACAGCATGTGGACATTGGCATGGAGCGCGAAAACAAGGTGACGATACTGTACTTTGAAGGGCTGCCGAAAATGGACGGAAGCACGGCTTATTTACATATTGATCTGGGAGACAACAGCGACGTTATTGAAATCGTTGACGGACAAGCGGACGTAACGCGCACGATTACGCAGTTTACGGGAAGCGTAGAGGCTTTTGTGGAGGTGCTGGGCGCGAATGATCGCGTGTGGCACAGCCAGATCATGGAGCTGTTTGTGGGGAGGCTCCCCATCCTTGGTGAGAAGATCAAGCAAGAATACCCTACGGCGTTTGAACAAGCGCTGGCACAGACGGCGGCGGACAAGGCTGCGGCGGCGAAGAGCGCGGCGGATGCGGCGGCCACGGCGGCGGGGATCGTGACGGAGGAGACGGCGCGGAAGGACGCGGAGAGCGAGCGCGTGAAGGCTGAGGCTGCGAGGGAGACAGCGGAGGGAAAACGCGAGAAAGCTGAAACGGAGCGGGAGCAGGAGACCGATGCGGCGGTGAAGCGTGCGGACGACCTTGTGAAGAGTGTCGAGGCCAAGCTGGAGAACGGTGACTTTATCGGTGCGCAGGGGCCGCAGGGACCACAGGGACCGATTGGTGAAACCGGCCCGCAGGGCGTACCTGGTGAGCAAGGCGAAAAAGGCGATAAAGGCGATAAGGGCGACACGGGAGCGACTGGCCCGCAGGGCGTGCCGGGTGCCGATGGCGCGGATGGAGCGCCGGGCAAGGACGGCAGAGACGGGCTGGACGCGCCGCAGATCGACGATACCACCATATCGGATGCTACGCCATGGAGCAGCCAGCACATTGTGGATATGCTCTGCCCGCCGCTGGAGGAGAGCGGAAATCCTGTCGTATGCTACCCTGTGGCGGGGAGCAAGCTGGGCGTTAAGGCAAGCTGGGAGCCTACGCAGGAGGGTGAGGGAACGCCGTATCCGGCAGGGGGCGGGCCTAACCTGCTGGATATGGCTCAATGTATGCCAACGGTTGGAAAGCCTTATGGTGTGACTGTAACGATTGACGGAGACATCATCAAGGTTAGCGGCATCCCGTCGAGCGAGGTGACGGAGGAGGGGCAATACTCTTTTGCCGTTGCCTCATGCGCTCAAACCGAACTACGAGGAAAAGGATATAAAGTCACAGCGTTTGCGTTAAAGGGGAATGTATCATCTGCGTGGGGACTGCGCACAGAAAGCGAAGACAGTCTTGCTATATCTGCTAAGCTGACACCCGGCGTGGATACAGATATACAATTTAGGCTAATGGTATCCAAGGACACACCTACCGCCTACGCACCATATGCCAATATCCGGCCTATTAAGGGCAGGGACCGCGTGTCTATTACGCGGCAGGAAGACGAGCTATCTATGATGCTCGCCATCCCCTCAACCATTTACGGCGCAGACTTGAAAGCGGACGGCATAGGGCAGAAAACGTGGGGATGCATCGAGAGCTATGCCGGCGAAACACTGCCTGCCGGGTGGATATGTGATAGAGCCGTATACGCGGATGGAGTTACACCGCCGACAGGCGCACAAGTAGCGTATAAGCTCGCTACACCCGTCCCCTTCACCGCCACAGGCGGCGGCACTATCAAGGCGTTATCTGGCACCAACACCGTTTTGACGGACGCGGACGCGCTGACCGTTACAGGTCGCGCTGATCCGATTCACATCATCAAGCAGTTACAAGCCGCTTCCACCGCGTCGGCACAAGCCCTCGCGGATGTAGAACGCGCTGTAACCGACATATAATCATAAGGAGTTGAGACAATGAACGAAGCAACCCATACGGCAAAGTACAAGGTGCTCTACAACCGGCTGACGGGCGGTATCCCCTTTGCGGCAAGCACGGCCATTGCACGTATTACCGCTCTTGCGGACGCGCTGGAAATCACGCAGGACGAGGCTGCCGAACTGACTGCTATTGCGCAGAAGCGCGGCACGACCGGCGCGACCGTCGAAGAGCGGCTGGCTGCGGTCGAAACGCACCAGCTAGAGCAGGACGAGGCGCTGATGGAGCTGGCGGAGATGCTTGCAACGGAGACGGGCGAAAACTAATATAAAACTCGCGCACAGCGAGGTAAAGGAGGACTGAACAATGACCTTTGGCAAAGCTATCAGCTTGGCGAGAAACGGCAAGCGTATCCAGCGCAAGGGCTGGAACGGGAAGCGCCAGTATGTGGAGCTTGCAACGTGTATCAGCTACCGTAATGCAGCGGGTGAAATCGTAAACTGCGACCACGATGCAATCGGCAACGCGGCTTTCGCGTTTGTCGGGACGTCTGGGGTGCAGATGGGATGGCTGGCATCTCAGGCTGACATGTTGGCAGATGATTGGCAGGAGGTGACGGACAATGGCTAAAATCTACAAGCGCTGGATCGATGCAGGACGCATGACCATCGACGAGGTCCCTACGCGCTGGCGCGAGCAGGTACGCAAGTTGCTGGACGTGGAAGCGGAGGACAAGTAAAACTTCCAATCAACTTGCAACTAACTTGCTGACAAATAGAGGTGGTGCGTATGACGATACTCCTAGTCATATGGAAGATTATCCTATGTAGTGTGCTTGTTCTGCTGGCGTGTCTCGGCATATCGCTGGGACTGATCTATCAACTAGGACCGCTGTTAGATGAGATTGGGAGGTATGACGAGTGAGCGCACAGGACGCGGTAGCCTTTGCCCTCGCGCATGTCGGCGACGGCTATATCTACGGTTCAACCGGCTGGGCATGCTCCCAGGCGCGGCGTGAACAGCAGGCAAAGCAGTATCCGGAGTACCGCGACAACATTCTCAACGTTGGCGCAAAATGGGACGGGAAGACGTGCTGGGACTGCGCGACGTTTACACGCGCCTGTGCCAAGGAGGGGGGCGTGACGCTGCCAAGCGGAGCTACAAGCCAATGGCGCTCCGGTGTGTGGGACGTGAAAGGGACGATTGACCAGCTCCCAGAGGGGGCGGTGGCGATGCTGTACCGCCAGAAAGGCGAGATCATGCAGCACACCGGCCTGTATCTGGGAGACGGTACGGTGATCGACGCACGCGGGACAAGGTACGGCGTGGTGCATCAGGCGCGGGACAAGTACGCGTGGACACACTACGCCGTCCCCAAGGGATGGGGAGGCGCAAAAGAAGAAAAAGGAGAGGGTGAGACGATGCAAACCATGGTGGTGACGGCGGACAGCGGAAGCACGGTCAACTTGCGCACGCGACCGGACACGGCTTCGCCGGTGCTGGCGAAGGTGCCGATCGGCGAGGCTGTGCAGGTGTTGGGCATGGGGAACGGCTGGGCGACCATCCAGCGCGACGGCGTGACAGGGTACATGATGGCGCAGTACCTCAAGGCGCAAGGAGAGGCCTCCCCCACGCTGGAAGAGCGCGTGAAACGACTGGAAGAAAGGGTGACGGCATTGGAAGGGGTGAAGGAGTAATGGCCGATCTTACGGCAGATAAAATCGTTCTTGCGTTCGGCGTGCTGCTGGTGCTGATTGGTGCGTACAACACATTTGCTGCGGCGCGAAAGAACGTAAGGGCGGAAAAGGAATGGCATGACAAGCCGACGAATGCGCTGGCGGCGGAAGTGAACGACATCAACAGAAAACTGGCTGTAGACAAGCTTCGGCTGGATGGGCATGACGAAAAAGTAGCCGACCTGAAATCCGGGCTGATGGTCACCTGTGCTGGTGTGCAGGCATTGCTGGAGCATGAGCTGCATAACGGCAATGCCGACGAGATGCAGCAGGCCAGCAAGGGAATTGAAAAATGGTTGCGGGAACGCGGCTGAACGAAGAAAGGATGGAATCAAAAATGAGCGAGAAAAAAGCAATGTTAAGTCAGCCGATGGCTGGAAAAACAGAAAAGGAAATAATCGATACGCGCAACCGCGCCGTGGCAGAACTTAAAAAACGCGGCTACGAGATCGTGAACACGCTGTTTACGGACGAATGGTATAGCCAGCAATCCATGAAACAGCGTGGCGTGGTGCAAATCCCTTTGTGTTTTTTAGCTAAATCGCTCGAAAACATGAGCTTGTGCCATGCGGCCTATTTTTGCAAGGGCTGGGAAAACACCCGTGGTTGCAGAATCGAACATGAGGCCGCGAAAGCATATGGCCTTGAAATCATCTATGAAGAAAAGGAAGGAATCGAAAATGAGTGAGAATATCAAGCGTAAGTTGACGAGCCGGAAGTTCTGGGTGGCGGTGGTAAGCTTTGTGACCATGCTGGTGATGGCTTTTGGCGTGGCGGAAGAGACTGCTACGCAGGTAGGGAGTATCATCATGGCTGGCGCGACGGTGATCGCGTACATCATCGGTGAAGGAATGGCGGACGCGGCAGGCGTGGAAGCCAAGAAAGAAGAATAAGGGACACGGTGGAGGTGCGGGGAGATGCGATTTGACGCGCTGAGACAGTCACAGATCGACGCGGCGGAGGCCGAGTGCGGGTTCACGGACGAGGAGCGGGAAGTGCTAGCAATGGCACGGCGCGGGAAGTCCGTCATCGCAACCGGCATTGCCTGCGGCATGTCAGAGCGCACCGTCAAGCGTCGCCGCGCCGCCATTGCGAAGAAACTCCAAGACTTTATTTGAACGAGAAATTGACCCCTGATTGGCCTGTATGTGGCCCTTCGGGGGCCTTTTTTGGTGAGAAAATTTAGATAGTGGATGCGCACCACAGAGAGAGAAAGGAGAATACAAAAATGACTATTGACAACAAGTGGGTAGCTGGCAAGGGCACTACGGCTCTGGGCATCATCGGTACCGCGCTGGGAGGCCTTGCGACGCTGGTGAACGGCGGTGCGGCGGTCGTGAACGCGGGAGCGGCAACCGCGACATGCAGCGAAAACATGCCTGTAAGCCGCTATGAACTGGGCTTGCAGCAGACGATCGCGGAGCAGGGGTCTCACATCCGCCTGCTGGAAGCGGACAAGTACACGGATCAGAAGATCGTGGACGTGTACAACGCCGTTACGCCGCAGATCAACGCCATCAAGGACGAACTGCGGAATATTGCGGTGTATCAGGCCACCAACACCGCGACGATCTCTTGCCTTGGCAATCAGGTTAACGGCCTGCAGGCTGTCCTCAACGGGTTGACTAAGGTTGTAATCCCTGCGGACAATGTGTGCCCTAAGCCCATGCCTGCAAAGAACTCTTGGACGGCTCCGACGACTGCGGCCAGCACCACCGCTGGCTGATGAAAGGCGGTAAAGCATGATGGTGGATATTGATAAGATCGTGGATGGCGTAATCACCTACGCGGAGCAGCAGATCATGCCGCGTCTGGACAAGCGAAGTCAATTTGTGATGGGCATGGCTATGGGTATCTTGGCCGGAAAAAATGAAGAAATCCTGAAAGGGATTGAGGAGAATGAGGCCATGAAAGCACTTGGCCTGATTTCCGGCCGGAATGTCGACCTTGAAAAGCTATATGCCGCTGCGAAACAGCAGATCAGGAAGCAGAAGGATTTTCCGCTGGATGTGCCCATGATCGGACGGCTGACAATCGGAGAAGAGGACATTGACGATCTCTATCACACCATCATGCAGTAACCGCGAAGGAGGGAGAATATTGACTGAGCTGCAGGAAGTATGCCGGGACATCCGCAAGGAGCTTCAGGCGGCGGACATGTACGCCTACGAGGCCGCGAAGCATCAGGAGCAGTACGCCGACCTTGCGGCAAAGTACTATCAGGCGGCGAAGCAGCACATGGCCGTGGCGGACGAGCTGATGGCCGGTGCGGATCGCATGGTGGATGACGCCAAGCGGCGTGGCCGTGAAGGCGCAGACCAGAGCGGCATTGTGCTCGCGTGGGAGCGCGAAATGATGCTGGAGGAGAAGAACTGCATCATGCGCAAGCTTGACATGTACAAGCGATAAAAAGGGAGCGCCGGGGTTCCGGCGCTCTTTTACATTTGCGTGAAGTAATTGTTAAGTGGTGTTTTGCGTGGTATAATAGGAGAGAAGAAGGGGCGCAAAGCCTTGAGAAATAAGGGATTGCTGGATTGGAGGGAACTTCCTACAGAAAAAGCACCCAACTTCTGCATTATACATCAAAAACCCTCAAATGCAAGTAATATCAACGCATTCGGGGATTTTGAAAATGTTACAAAAGGATGAACGGGAATGAAAATACCACACTTGTAAAGGTGCAAGTGTGGTATTTTGTGTGGTATGATATTGGGGCTAAATATACTTGGAGAGCGCGGCTTCCATGAGCTCAGAGGCGCGGAGCGCGTCGCCGTCTACGGCGTGCCCGTACTGTCCGAAGGTGTCCATGTTGGGGCTGTGGCCGACGACCTGTTTCAAAAGCTGCTCGGGGACGTCGGCCTTGTAGAGGGAGATCGCGGTGTGGCGGAGGCCGTGGAAAGTCACGTCGGGGTTGATACCGTTGCTGACGGCGTAGCGCTTCCAAACTTTTGAAAACTGGCCGGGATATTCATGCTGACCGGAGGGCGCGGGGAAAACGAAGGGGCTGACAATGTTGTGCTGTTTGAGCTGGGCCCGCTGGGCGGCAAGGATAGCACGCACATGGTCGTTCAGGGCGATGGTACGGACGGCGTTTTTTGTTTTGCCGGGGGTCTCCACGTTGTAACGATTGATAGACGCGTGGACAGTCAGCGTATCTTGTGTAACGTCCTGCCAGCGGAGCGCGGTCAGCTCACCGCGACGGAGCCCTAGGACGGCGGCGAGGCGGAAAGCGTGAATCTCCCAACAGGGCTGGCGCGTGCGGTAGGTCAGGATGGTGTCCACGGTAAAGAGCGTGCGCAGATCGTCGGGCTGCAGGATTGCCTTTTCCGGGCGGGGCGCGTCGGGCGGCGCGACAACGAGATCATCCGGGAGCAGGGCTTCAACGGGCCAGCGGGAGCGGGTGGCGAAGCGCAGGAATGCGAATATATGTTTGCATAGCGCCTGCCGGGAGCTATAAGACAAGCCCTCAACAAAAGCGCCATCGAGGACGGATTGCCAGACGGCGGGGGTGATGCGCGAGAGGTGGCGGGTAGCCAAGTCCGGACGCAGAAACCACTTGAGGATAAAGCCTTTCTGTGAGCGAAAGGTGGAGGACGAAACGTGAAGACGCTTATAGTCCATCCATGCACCAACGGCTACATCGAGGCGCATGTCTTTTCCGCTTCGAGTATCCGCCCAGAGCTGCGCTTTTTCTTCGGCTTCCTTTTTCCCCTTGCGTCCGGGGACGGAGGAATAAAAAGAGCGGCGCTGGCCTTCTACAGAAACGTTGATCTTCCAACGATGCCATTTTTCTTCCCAGCGGGCTTCGGCGAGTATGGTTTTTTTCATAAATACCTCCTTTTGGCTGTTGACAAAAGGAGCGCGGAAAGCTACAATAGAGGAGCTTCGAAGGGGTAGCTTCCCGCACCCCACCGTCGCCGCACAACCTTCCCGCGTGCGGCGATTTTTTTTATTGTGGCGAAATTGTGCTCATAAGAACAATTACCGTCGCATGAAATCGTTTTGGTGCGTTTTCCCGACAAATCATCTACAAAGTGATATACTGGCGACAAAAGGAGTGACGATCAAGTGAAGAGATCGCAAATCAAGAAGCCGCCGCCGGGAAGAATCCACTTTGTAGACTGGCCATGGCACGCACTACCGGGCGCACGACCGACCAGAAAGGGGGCACCATGGAGAAAAAGACGTACCGGGAGCTTGCGAAAGCGCTGCTGGACAAGGCGACAGAAGCACAGGCATTGATAGCCTATGAATACCTCATCCACCTCATCAGATAGCAGAACAAGGACCAGCGGAGGGACAGCCCATCACGGGCTGTCCTTTTGAATTTCCGCCAATAGCTCTTTTGCCTTGCGCTCCAGCATGGCCCACTCATCCACGGTGAGACGGGACAGGACGGAGATCAACTGGTGGCGAAAGTCCGGCGTGCTGCTTTGCAGATTGCCGAAGAACGCCGCAAGCTCCGTGTCACGCGACACAGGCCGAAGCATTTCCCCCTCGCCTGTGCGAAGCCAGTTCTCGTCCACGCCGAATTCACGGACGATGGCGAGAATTTGAGCCTCTGTTAATGTTCGAACTCCAGACTCCAAGCGAGATATGGTTGCACCGGTAACACCGATGCGTTTGCCAAACTCATACTGATTAAGATCAAAGTGATCTCGAATGGCTTTTAAGCGGGTGTTCGCATAAATCACCTCCTTGCCTGAAGACACTATAACACAAAAACTTACCAAACGCAAGAAAAAACCGAAAAAAGGTATTGACAATTTTGCAGATGGAAAGTATTATATTACCAGACGCAAGAAAAAGGGAGGTGCGGGAAGCATGGAGGTAACCAAACTACAGGCCGCAGGGACGGCTATACTGGTGCTCTGGGTAACGCTGATAATCTGCTTCGTTTTGATCTCGCTGGCAACGCGGGCGCTGATAAACGACAAGCCGGGAAGTGCGGAAACCTGGTGCAGCGTAGCGCGAGGGATTATACCCCTCGGAACAGCGCTAGCAGCGTATGCCTTGAAACTAATACAGATATGAGCAAGGAGAGGATAGCGATGGCGAGGCTCCAACGGTCTGCGCGGCGGCGCTCTTTCCGCTCCTGCTGATAGCGGGCTTCTTCACGGGCTTGCTGCTCGGCAAGCTTAGCGTCTGTTGCCTTTTGGAGCTCACGCTCCGCGGTAAACTGGCGCACGACGGCCATGCCGAGAGCGGTAAAGCGGAAACAGCCTTCCTCGCGGGAGAAGAGACCGTCACGCTCAAAGCGCTGGAAGGTCTGCACAT
>OIYO01000319.1_pt1 | contig 43740 bp, 35 predicted proteins | sample 1588191 | NCBI WGS metagenome assembly OIYO01 (sample SAMN03283275) | human gut metagenome | biome: human-associated habitat; material: feces | host: Homo sapiens | place: Peru | collected 2012 | reverse complement strand
CAAAAAAGAAATACTGGGATGCCAGACATAACTGTTATGCCTATATACTTGGGGATAAAGGAGAGATACAGAGGTTTTCAGATGATGGAGAGCCGTCTGGAACAGCAGGAAAACCAATACTGGAAGTATTATCGGGCAATGAGTGCAGTAATTGCCTGTGCATTGTAACAAGATATTTTGGAGGAGTATTGCTTGGAACAGGCGGGCTTATAAGGGCGTATACAAGTGCATCAAAGGAGGCACTGGATGATTGCCTGACAGGAGAACTTGTTGAAGGAGTGCATGCATATCTTGATGCTGACTATAATTATGTAGGAAAAATACAGCATTTATGTATACAGGATGACATTACAGTTGTTAATACAGAATATTCAGATAATGTAATATTTGAATTGATGATGGAAAAGCAGGTTCGGCAGAGGTTTGAGAAAGCACTGACAGAAATGTCATCCGGCAGGATAGGATTAAGAGACATTAAGGAAGTTAAAATGTACAGAGATGGCAGAGGAATATTGAGCCTGTAAAATATGAATAAAAAATTAACAGTAGTAAAAAATAACAATACAATGGTCAACTTTTGTGAATCTAAAAGAATAATATGTAAAAGTGATGTAAAAAAAGATAAAAAATGCGAGTGTGCTAGTGCATTTTTTACATAAAAATATGATAGTTATTGAAAGAAAAAGTATTCTTACGAAATAATTCAGACAAAAAATTAAGAAAAATTAAAAAAATGTGAACATGGCAAACCGCATAAATACTGGGGTTTCACAGAAAACACAAAAAAAATACAATATTTATTAAAATTAGTCTTGTTAAAATAGTACAAAAATGATAATATATCAATGTCTAAAAAACGAAATGGGGGTTAAGCCCCGAAAACCAAATAAGGAGGGTTTTAAGGTTTATGAAAAAGACATTAAAGAAGTTTGCTGCTGTAGGTTTAACACTTACATCAGTAGTAGGACTTGTTGCTTGTGGTTCTAAGAACAACACTACAGACAGCAAAAAGGAAACAGTTGACTGGGCTTCAGTTGAAAAGCCAGGTAAGTTTACAGTTATGGTAGACGGAACTGTTGTTAAGGAAACTAACGGAGCTGCTGAGTTCTATAAGTATTATAAGGAACTTACAGGACTTGACATTGAGTGGATTCGTCCAGATCACTCAAGCTACGCTGACTCTGTAAAGAACACATTCGCATCAGGAGACCTTCCAGATGTAGTTCTTCTTAACTCAGATTATCTTGCAAACTTCGCATCAAACGGATATCTTTGGGATATGACAGATGCTTGGGAGCAGTCAGCTACTAAGAATTCAGGAAGACTTACTGATATGGCTGATACTGTTATGGCAGGTAATGTACTTGCTGGTCCAGACGGAACAAAGGCTCTTTACGGCTTCTCACCAACACGTGGTAACGGATGCTGTACATATGTAAAGGCTTCTGCATTAAAGGCAGCTGGATTAGACCCAAATGAGGTTGCTAATGAGACAATGACATATGATCAGTACTATGATATGCTTAAGAAGATTCAGGCAGCATCATCTAACAAGAACTATGTAATCTCTACATCAGGTTTTGTTGCTGGTGGTAACAAGCCAGAAGCTCCATATACTAACTACCTTCCAGAATTCTATCAGGATGCTCAGTTCACATTCTATCTTAAGAATGGAAAGTATGTAGATGGATTCTCAGAAGAAGCAATGAAGAATGCTATGGACAGACTTAAGACAGCAATTGCTGACAAGATTCTTGATCCTGCTACACAGAATGCTTCAACAAAGGAAGCTCGTAACAAGTTTACTAATAAGGACGCTAACCTTGCATCTTCAGTATTTACATACTGGGCTGGTACATGGGATAAGAACCTTACTAAATTACTTCCAGATACGACAGACAGCCTTGTAGCTATGAAGCCTATCAAGGAAGTTGGCAAGTATAAAGAGCGTCTTGCTCCAGCTTGGGCTATTACATATAAGGCATATGAGGATGGAAAGGCTGAGGGAATCTTTAAGTACTTCATCGATACAATGCTTGACGGTGGAGATATCCAGGTAGCTTGGGAATACGGCGCTAAGGGAACACACTGGGATGATAAGGCAGAGACATATACAGTAGCTGGTAAGGATGGAAAAGAAGGTAAGACTTATACAGCAGCAGAAGGAGAATTCCATAATCTTCCATCTCCAGAAACACCATCAAATCTTACAACTAAGAACCATGTTGATCCAGATCTTTCAATTGCTGGATTTGGAGATAAGGAAGATCCAGGTCACAAGGCTCAGGATCCAATTATTACTGACTGCTACAAGATGTTCAATGCTAACTGCGAAATGGTTGAAGTTCTTCCTACAACAGACGTACTTAGTAACAATATCACAGATATCAATACTAAGAGAGTAGAAGTTCTTTCACAGGTAGTTCTTGGAACTAAGTCATATGACGAGGCTATGGCTGATTACAATAGCCAGGTAGGTGCTAAGGTTACAGCTGTTATCGAGTCATTAAATGCGACAATTAAGTAATTTAACTTAATGTTAAGAATTTAAGATGCGGATGCATCAGATATTCAATATGGCGGCGCAGAGAAATCCGCGCCGCTTATATTGAAAAAAGATTTGCTTATGAAATTTGTATTTTTTGTATTTATTTGGTAGGCATACGATAAATTATTAGGAAAGAAGGTAAAAAAATGCAGTGTCCATCTTGTAACACAGAGCTTCCTAAGAAAGCAAAGGTTTGCCCTAAGTGTGGTACAGCAATAGGAAAACCAAAGGGAAACTTAAGAGTAATGGCTATCATTGGATTTGTTGTAATGCTTATTGCAAGTCTTTTACCAATGGTACAGTCAGGCGAGAAGATTAAACTGGGATTATATCCTAAAGCTTATGCTTTCGGCTACATGAATATCAGTATGCCGGTTATGTGGTATTTATTTATTGCATGTATAGTTGTTGCAATTATTCTTGTAGTAGCAAGAAAAGAAATTCTGTCTATTATTCCGGTAGCAGTTTCAGTTGTTATTACAATTGTTTCATTCCTTGCATTCAACTTTAACAGTGTTGAAGGAAAAGTAATGGGTGGTGGTCTTAAGTTTGTTCCACATTCACTTACAGATCTTCTCAGCAATGGTTATAATGGTAATTCATATCATATCGGATGTGGATTAATTATTCTTGTAATTGGTGTTGTTATAGCAATTGCAGGTTGCTTCATTGATGTTGTGAAGCCATTTAAGAAAGATCTTCATGTTGATACTAAGTATCTTTCTAACTCATTAAATCAGAGCCTTTCTAATAAGATTTATTATTATAGAGGTTTCTACCTTATGTTCTTACCAGTATTTGTAATGATTATGTTATTCAACTACTGGCCAATGCTTGGATGCCGTTATGCATTTACATCTTATATCATTGGTAACCCTTATTATATGGGACTTTACCATTTTTCAACAATGTTCACTAACGATGTATATTTCTGGCAGGCATTTAGAAACACATTAATTTTGTCAATTATTAAGTTGTTCTTAAATACAGGTGCAGCTGTTATAATTTCACTTCTTTTAAATGAAATTACAAACATGATTTTCAAGAAGACAGTACAGACAATTATTTACCTTCCACATTTCATGTCATGGGTAGTTGTTGCTTCAGTTTTCAAGATGATGCTTGCACCATATGATATCGCTCCAGTAAACTCAATTCTTATGAACATGGGTCTTATTGATACACCTATTGATTTCATGAATTCTGCTCAGTACTGGCGTGGAACATTCTATGTCATGAATGTTTGGAAAGATACAGGATGGGGAACAATCTTATTCTTAGCTACATTATCAGGTATCAGCCCAGATCTTTATGAGGCTGCACAGATTGATGGTGCTAATAGATTTAAGAGACTGATATATATTACATTACCAGCTCTTGCTAATACTATTATTACAGTATTTATCCTTAACCTTGCTAAGGTTATGAACCTGTTTGAGTCAGTATTCGTATTACAGTCACCTATTACTTATACTAAGTCACAGGTATTACAGACATATGTATATGTTAAGACATTCGGTGGTGGTAACTCAGATTATGGTTATACAACTGCTGTAGGTTTATTTAAGTCGTTCGTTGGTATGATCTTAGTTCTCGGTTGTAACTGGGCAAGTAAGAAAGTACGTGGACGTGGTATTGTATAGGAGGGAATAAATAATGAGTGATAGTACAACATTAGTTTACAAAAAGAAAAAGAAAAAATTTAAAATATTCCCATTAGTTAATGCAATATTCTTTATTATTGTTGCATGCTTGATTATGATACCAATTTATCGAGTAATTATCAGTTCTCTTGATGCTAATACTTCATACAACTTTGTATGGTTACCATCTAAGTTTACATGGGGTGGATATACAGCCGTATTAACCAGATCAAGCTTATATACACCATTCTTGATTTCAGTTGTTACAACAGTTATCGGTACATTTGTTGGACTTTTAGTTGTAACACTTGGTGGTTATGTATTAATTCAGTGGGAGATGCCAGGAAGAAACTTCTTCGCTTATATGCTTCTCTTCACAATGATTTTCGATGGTGGTATGATTCCTAAGTACCTTGTTGTCAAGCAGTTGGGATTAATGAATACACTTTGGGCAGTTATTTTACCAATGTCAATTAATGTATATAACTTAGTTCTTATGAGAAACTTCTTTGAAGGTATCCCAGAGTCTCTTTTTGAGGCAGCTCAGATTGATGGATGCTCTCCAATGGGAATTTTCTTTAAGATTGTTCTTCCTCTTTCAAAGGCAGCTCTTGCATCAATTGGTTTGATGTTCGCAGTTAGTTTCTGGAATGATTATACAAACTTTAAGTTATATATTACTAAGAATAAGCTGTTCAACTTCCAGATTCAGTTAAGAAACATGGTTATTGATAGTGATATTCCGGTTGATGACGCAGTTAACCAGGAAACAATTGGTAATGCAGCTACAATCATTGCTATTCTTCCTTTCATGATTATCTACCCATTCTGTCAGAAGTACTTCGTACAGGGTGTTAACGTAGGTGCCGTTAAGGAGTAATGTTAATATTTTGAATTTATTTAAGGCGGGTCCGTATGGACTCGCCTTTTTGCGTGAGTAGCGATGAGAATATAAAAAGCAATAAAACTGTATTTTTATTCGTCATTACCAGTCAAATAGTGGAATAATACTGTTTAACATGATACAATAAAACTAATATTGGTTAGGAGGAAAAAGGCTTGGATAAGAGTTTTGAAATTAAAGGATACATTAATAATGTATTAAAAGAAACCGGGCTTGAAGGAGCAGATGCATTTGATAAGGCACTTCTTCTTAATGCTTTAGGTAAACTTGAAGCAGCAGAGCATAGTGATGAATATAAGGATGTTATTACAGGTGAATTAGAGAAGCTTGTAGAGAATGATAATATCAGCATAGGTGAGAATGACCTTGTGAATTATATGTATGGTAATGCATGTTACAGTGTTGGAAAGAATGATGTTGCAGTTAATATTGCCAAGCAGACAGAGACACAGCCACGGACAGAATCAGGTTATTTTACAGGAGCTGAAGGTAACAGATGCTTATGCACAGCATTTAAGGCGCTGAGTTTCTATATGAATTATGAAACCAAAGATGGTGGTAAAGAACATTATAATGATATAATCGCGCAGTATAATGCAATATATGCAGAATGCTTTGAGAACGCAGGAAAGGCAGCACATGATGGTGAGGCTAAGGCTGTAAAAGCACTTGCTTTATTTGCAGCAGGAGCAGTTGATACACTTGAAGTTATGGATCAGGCATTGTATGAGATATTTGCAAGAATAAGAGAAATGTATAAAGCAGCAGTTTCAGTTCTTAATGATACAATTGATAATACAGATTCACAGTTTGTAAAGCTTATATATGCATATGCAGTATTGAAAGGATGCCGTATGAAGCTTATACAGACAGAAAAATATTCATCCAAGGCTGAGGAAATCTTTGAAAAAGCAACTGATAAGCATGTTGCGGATAAGAGCAGTGTGGCTGTATCAGCAGCATACATAACAGCTTACAGTGAGTATATAAGAAACAGGGATTATCAGGATTACGGACGCAGCAATGGAGGTGTATTATGGAGTTAAAGTTAGTTATCAAGACAGGAAGAAGTGCTGTAGTAGAATTTGATGACGGTGGAAAGTATTATTCAAAGGAAGAATACACACTCCTGGTTAATGGAGAAGAATATGGCAAGACAGAAAAGGTTGTTACAACAATATATGGTCTTAAGCCTGATACAGAATATAAGATTTCAGCAGTGTATGCAGGAAAAGAATATGGACCTGTTGAATTTAAGACAGATTATGAGTATGTAACGCTTAATGTCAGAGAATTTGGCGCGTATGGTGATGGAGAGCATGATGATACTAATGCAATCCAGTGTGCAATTATGGCAGCTCCTAAGGATTCCAGAGTATTAGTTCCAGAAGGAGTTTATAAGATATCAAGCATTTTCTTAAAAGATAATCTTAACCTTGAGCTTGCTAAAGGAGCGGTACTTTCAGCATTTACAGAAAGAGAAAAGTTCCCTATATTACCGGGACAGATTGAGACATACGATGAGAAAGATTATTACAACCTTGGTACATGGGAAGGCAATCCTCTGGATATGTTTTCAGCAATTGTATGTGGTATCAACTGTTCAAATGTCACAATTACAGGTGAAGGAACTATTGATGGATGTACAACTCACGATAACTGGTGGAAGAATTGTAAGATAAGAAATACAGCTTGGAGACCAAGATTATTCTTTATTAATAACTGTAGTAATGTTACTATGCATGGAATTACAGTCCAGAATTCACCATCATGGACAATCCACCCATATTTTAGTAAACATCTTAAGTTTATAGATGTTAAGATTCTCAATCCTGCTAATTCACACAATACAGATGGTCTTGATCCAGAAAGCTGTCAGGATGTTCTTGTACTTGGAACATACATATCAGTTGGTGATGACTGTATAGCAATCAAGTCAGGCAAGATATATATGGCTCAGAAGGAAAAGACTCCTACAGAGGATATGACAGTACGCCAGTGCTGTATGAGAGACGGACATGGTGCAGTAACAGTAGGAAGCGAGATTGCAGCTGGAGTTAAAGATGTTCATATCAGAGACTGTATGTTCATGAATACAGACAGAGGTTTAAGAGTTAAGACAAGAAGAGGTCGTGGTAAATTATCTGTACTTGATGATATTTCGTTTGAGAATATTGATATGGATAATGTTATGACACCATTTGTTGTTAACAGCTTCTATTTCTGTGATCCGGATGGAAAGACAGAATATGTTGGTTCTAGAAAACCACTTCCTGTTGATGACAGAACACCTTCAATCAAGAGTCTTACATTTAAGGATATTAATGCAAAAAACTGCCATGTTGCAGGTGCATATATATTTGGTCTGCCAGAAAGTAAGGTGGAAAAGCTTACATTTGAGAATATCAACTTCAGCTATGCTAAAGATGCAAAGCCGGGTGTGGCTGCAATGATGCTTGGCTGTGATGAAGCAAGCAGACAGGGACTTATTGTAAGTAATGTAGAAAAACTTATATTAAAGAATGTCAAAATTGAAGGCTGCGATGGAGAAGCAATTGTGGCAGATAATGTTGATAAGATTGAAAGAAATTAGTATAAATATACAGAAATACGAGGAACAATCATGAATTTACATGCACCAAAGGGAATTGATGTTGAGAATTGGTTCATTGAGTGCTATAGGAAACATAAGGGGCATCCGTTAAAGATACTTATAGGGCTTTATAAGGGAAATTATAATAAGTTCTTTCTTGCGGTATTATTTTTCTTTATAAAGCATGCCCCTGTGTGGGTTCTGCCAATTGTAACGGCTAATATTATCAATGATATTACAAGCGGTTCGCCGGAAACTATACAGAATATTATTATTCAGGCAATAATTATGGTTGCATTAGTTGTTCTTAATGTGCCAATGAATTATCTGTATACAAGATATAAATCATTAGCAACGAGATATGCAGAAACAGGACTTAGAAAAGCACTTGTGAGGAAACTGCAGCAGCTTTCAATTTCGTATCACAAAGAGACACAGTCAGGCAGGCTGCAATCAAAGATAATGCGAGATGTGGAGGCGGTTGAGACACTATCAACACAGATGTTTTTAAGCATATTAAATATTGCACTTAATATTGGAGTTGCACTTTTTGTTACGGTATCAAAGAGTCTTATAGTATTCTTATTCTTTCTTCTTACTACACCTCTTGCAGCGGCAACTATGGTATTTTTCAGAAATATTATGAAGAAGAGAAATACTGAGTTCCGTAAGGAAATGGAAGAGACGTCTGCAAGGGTTATGGAGATGGTTGAGCTTATTCCGGTTACAAGGGCACATGCACTTGAAGAGGAAGAAGTAACCAAGATGAGCGGACAGCTTTTTGCAGTTGCGGAGAAAGGCTATAAGCTTGATGTTATACAGGCATTATTTGGCTCGGTTGGATGGGCAATATTCCAGGTTTTCCAGGTTGTGTGTCTGGGATTCACAGGATTTCTTGCTTTAAAGGGAAGTGTTGGTCCTGGAGATATTACACTTTACCAGAGTTATTTTGCAACAATAGTAAGTCAGGTATCATCACTTATGTCGCTTATACCGGTTATTGCCAAGGGAGTTGAGTCGGTTAATTCTATTGAAGAAGTACTTCTTGAAGAAGATATTGAATGCAATGATGGGAAAGAAGCACTTAAAAGTGTAGAAGGCGAGTTTGATTTTAAAAATGTCAGATTTGCCTATAATAATACAGATAAACCGGTACTTCATGAACTTAATCTTCATGTTGATAAGGGACAGACGATTGCACTTGTGGGAGAATCAGGAGCCGGTAAATCTACAATTCTTAACCTTGTTATAGGCTTTAATTTTGCAACAGGCGGAGTTGTTACAATTGATGGACATGATATGAGAGATATTGATCTTAGAAGCTATAGAAAGCATCTGGCGGTTGTACCGCAGACATCAATATTATTCTCAGGTACTATAAGAGATAATATAACATATGGAATAGACGATGTTGATGAAGATACACTTAACAAAGTTGTTGACGCAGCTAATTTAAGAGATCTTATAGATTCACTTCCGGATGGATTAGACACAGTTGTCGGAGAACATGGAGGAAAGCTTTCAGGAGGCCAGAGACAGCGTGTATCAATCGCAAGGGCACTTATGAGAAATCCTAAGGTAATAGTTCTTGATGAGGCAACATCGGCATTAGACAGTATATCCGAGAAGCTTATTCAGGAGGCACTTAATAATCTTACTAAAGACAGGACAACATTTATAGTTGCACACAGATTATCGACTATAAAGGGAGCGGACAGAATAGCGGTAATAGCAGATGGTCACTGTGTTGAATATGGAACATATGATGAGCTTATGGAACTTAAAGGTGAGTTCTATCAGATGAAATCAATACAGAGCTAAAAATAGAAGGAGGCGGGAATATAACCCGTCTCCTTATTTATGTGAGCTTTAATTACTTATTCTCAGAAAACCAGATTCTAAGTGTTGAGATAAGCTTCTCCTTAGAATCAACATCTAACTTCTGTACAATCTGCATAATTTCGTTGTCAAGAGCTGTGTTCTGGTATGACTTGTCAACGCTTCCTGCAAGGTAATCAAGAGAAACTCCTGTAAGCTCTGCATAATATGAAAGCATTCTTAATGTCATAAGGTTACGGCCGTTCTCTACGTTACTTATGTAACCAGGTGTAACCTCTAATGCCTTAGCAACGTCTTCCTGTGTAAGACCGTGTGCAATTCTTAACTTCTTAACTTTAGCTCCTAAATCGCTATCCATAATTGAAACCTCCTTAAAATAATTACTTCTTGTTAGCTCTGTATCTAGCTGTGTGGTCAAGAATCTTCTTACGGATTCTGAGACTCTTAGGTGTTACTTCAAGTAATTCGTCTGTGTCGATATAATCCAGTGCCTGCTCCAAGCTAAGAATTTTAGGTGGAACAAGACGGAGAGCCTCATCAGCACTTGAAGAACGAGTGTTGGTAAGATGCTTTGTCTTGCATACATTAACCTCAATATCCTCAGTACGAGGATTCTCGCCAACGATCATTCCGGCATATACCTTCTCACCAGGTCCAATGAAGAGAGTACCTCTCTCCTGAGCGTTGAAAAGACCATAAGTGATAGCATCACCGCTTTCGTAAGCAATAAGAGAACCATTCTTTCTGTAAGAAATGTCTCCTTTGTATTCTTCATATCCTTCAAAAGAAGAATTGATAATACCGTTACCCTTAGTATCAGTAAGGAATTCACCTCTGTATCCGATAAGACCTCTTGAAGGTATAGAGAACTGAAGTCTTGTGTATCCACCATTAATTGGTGACATACCAAGGAGTTCGCCCTTTCTCTGGCTTAACTTCTGAATAACAGATCCTGTGCAGTCATCTGGAACATCGATATAAGCAAGTTCCATAGGCTCAAGCTTCTTACCTCTCTCATCTGTGTGGTAGAGTACCTCGGCTTTACTTACTGCAAATTCATAACCTTCTCTTCTCATATTCTCAATAAGAACTGAAAGATGAAGCTCACCACGTCCTGAAACCTTGAATGAGTTCTCAACGCCAGGTGTTTCCTCAACTCTTAAACTTACATCTGTATTAAGTTCCTTGAAAAGTCTGTCTCTTAAATGTCTTGAAGTAACGAATTTACCTTCTTTACCTGCAAGAGGACTGTCATTAACCATGAAGTCCATAGAAAGAGTAGGCTCTGAAATCTTCTGGAAAGGAATGGCAACAGGGTTGTTAAGTGAACAGATTGTATCACCGATATGAATATCAGCAATACCTGATACAGCAACAATTTCACCGATTCCTGCTTCATTAACTTCTACCTTATTAAGTCCGTTAAATGTATAAAGCTTAGTAATTCTTACACGCTTCTTAACGCTTGGATCATGGTGGTTAACAATCATAACCTCCTGATTAACCTTAAGGCTTCCATTATCAATCTTACCTACACCAATTCTACCAACGAATTCGTTGTAGTCAATAGTAGAGATAAGCATCTGTGTATCTGCATCAGGGTCACCCTCTGGTGCAGGAATGTTATTGACGATACAGTCAAAGAGTGGCTGCATGTCTTTCTTTTCATCATTAAGGTCAGCCATAGCATAGCCTGACTTAGCTGAAGCAAAGATGAATGGACAGTCGAGCTGGTCTTCATTAGCATCAAGGTCAATGAAAAGCTCTAAGATCTCATCGATAACTTCTTCTGGTCTTGCTTCTGGTCTGTCTATCTTGTTAATACATACTATAACAGAAAGATTCATATCAAGGGCTTTCTGTAATACGAACTTAGTCTGAGGCATAACACCTTCGAATGCGTCAACAACAAGTACAACGCCGTTAACCATCTTAAGTACTCGCTCAACCTCGCCACCGAAATCAGCATGGCCGGGAGTATCAATAATGTTAATCTTAGTATCCTTATATGTGATAGCTGTATTCTTAGAAAGAATAGTGATTCCTCTTTCTCTTTCGATATCATTGGAATCCATAACTCGTTCAGCGACTTCCTGATTAGCTCTGAAAGTACCGCTCTGCTTTAACAGCTCATCAACAAGGGTTGTCTTACCATGATCAACGTGGGCAATAATTGCAATATTACGAATGTCTTCACGCTTTGTTTTCATTAATAATGTCCTTCCTGATTTAACTCAAAATATCTTCTATGATTAGCAACTTTTATATTCTATCACAATATTCTTAAAAAACAATACTAAATATATAAAAATTTTTTCATTTTTTGAACACAAATTATTCAAAAAGTTTTTGTAATATTTGCGAAAACGACATCATATACATATTAGAGAAAACAAAGCACATGCCATAACACATTAATAATAAGGTGGCAAAGAAGGGAGAAATACATAATGCTTGATAAAGTAATTGAAAACAACAGAGTGTGTATCATTGGAGAGATTGTCTCAGAGTTCACTTTCAGTCATGAAGTTTTTGGAGAGGGCTTCTATATTGCTAATGTGTCAGTGAACAGATTAAGTGATATGGTGGATGTTATACCACTTATGATATCTGAGAGACTTATTGATGTAACTAAGGATTATAGAGGAATGAAGATTGAGGTTGCAGGACAGTTCCGTTCTTATAACAGACATGAAGGAACTAAGAATAAGCTGGTGCTCTCAATATTTGTAAGAGAATTAAGATTCATAGAAGAAGATGAGATGCCAGAGGAACAGTCTAAGTCTAACCAGATATTCCTTGATGGTTTCGTATGCAAACCACCAATTTATAGAAAGACTCCATTGGGAAGAGAGATTGCAGATATATTAGTTGCAGTTAACAGACCATATGGCAAGTCAGATTATATTCCATGTATTGCATGGGGAAGAAATGCAAGATTTGCAGGTGGCCTTGAGGTTGGCTCACATCTTCAGGTAAGCGGACGTGTACAGAGCAGAGAGTACACTAAGAAGATAGGAGAGGATGAGGTCGAGAGAAGAGTGGCGTATGAAGTATCAGTAAGCAAAATAGACCTTGTTGAAGATGAAGAATAACTGATATAAGCCTTCATATTAAATAGAGTTAAAGTATTGACATAACATTATCAGAGTGATATAGTCACATTAACTGTAAGGGTTTCCCCTGCAGCAGGTAGAGGTCGCACGATTCAAGAGTAATTATCCAGATGCCCCGGAAGGCATAAGAAGGATAATAAAAGGGGAAAGTGCCGAAGAGGATTGTTTCCGGAGCAGTCTTACTGGGCGTAGGATTAATAGTTTTACGACTGTCATCGAATAGATGGAGAGCTACTTAAAGGACTATTACTATGATTTCTTTAAGAGCCAGTCTGTTTGAGCAGATTGGCTCTTCTATGTTGTTGAGTTACTAGCATAGGTAGCGATGAGAATAGACAGGAATCATGTACATAATAATAGCTGATAACAGCGGAAAGAAGGATGGTATGTCAGTATTTACCGGAGCCGGTGTAGCGATTATTACACCAATGAAAGCTAATGGAGAAGTTAATTACGATAAGCTTGGAGAATTCCTTGATTACCAGATTAATAACTCAACAGATGCAATTATTATCTGTGGTACAACAGGAGAGGCATCAACACTTACACATGAGGAGCATGTAGAAACAATCAGATTTGCTGCTGATTATGTAAAGAAAAGAGTTCCAGTTATAGCAGGAACAGGTTCTAACTGCACAGAAACAGCTATATGGCTTTCACAGGAAGCTCAGAAGGCAGGAGTTGATGGATGTCTTGTAGTTACACCATATTACAATAAAGCAACACAGAAGGGTCTTATCCAGCACTATACAGCAGTTGCCAAGTCAGTAGACCTTCCTATCATTATGTATAATGTTCCAGGAAGAACAGGCTGCAATATCCAGCCAGAGACAGCAGCTAAGCTTGCCAAGGATGTTGACAATATCGTTGCTATCAAAGCTGCAACAGGCAATCTTGCACAGGAGAGCAAGACGATGGCATTAGCTGAGGGAAGACTTGATATGTACTCAGGTGAAGACGGACTTATCGTTCCTCTTATGTCAATAGGAGCAAAGGGCGTAATTTCAGTATTATCTAATGTTGCTCCTAAGCAGACACATGATATCTGCGCTACATTTGCAGCAGGAGATGTTGCCAAGGCTGCACAGTTACAGTTTAAGGCATTAGAGCTTGTAGATGCATTATTCTGCGAGGTTAATCCAATTCCTGTTAAGCATGCACTTAACCTTATGGGATGGGATATGGGACCACTCAGAAGTCCATTATGCGAGATGGAAGAGGCTAACCTTGAGAGATTAAAGAAAGCAATGGTTAACTACGGAATACTTTAATTGACAGGAGAATGAACATGACAAGAATAATTATGCATGGCTGTAACGGCCATATGGGACAGGTCATTACAGGAATAGTTGCTAACGATGCTAATGCTCAGATTGTAGCAGGAATTGACCTTCACGATGACGGACATAACTCATATCCGGTATTTGCTTCATTAGAAGAGTGCAATGTTGAAGCTGATGTTATTATTGATTTCGCATCAGCTAAGGCGGAGGATACACTCGTTGACTATATTAAGAAAACTAAGATTCCGGCTGTAATATGTACAACAGGATTAAGTGATGAGCAGATTGCATCAATCAACGAAGCGTCAAAGAGCGTTGCAATATTACGTTCAGCTAATATGTCACTTGGAATCAATACATTATTCAAGCTTTTACAGGATGCTGCCAAAGTGTTTGCGTCAGCAGGCTTTGATATTGAGATAGTTGAAAAGCACCACAACCAGAAGCTTGATGCGCCAAGTGGAACAGCTCTTGCACTTGCAGATTCAATGAAGGAAGTGCTTGATGATGATTATTTCTACAGATATGACAGAAGCCAGTTAAGACAGAAGCGTGATCCTAAGGAAATCGGAATCAGCGCTGTAAGAGGCGGAACTATCGTTGGAGAACATGAAGTAATCTTTGCAGGAGAAGACGAGGTTATAGAATTCAAGCATACCGCACATTCTAAGGCTGTATTTGCAAAGGGTGCAGTTGAGGCTGCCAAGTTCCTTGCAGGAAAGCCGGCTGGAATGTACGATATGAGAGATGTTATTGCAGCTAAGAACTAGTTGTCAGAGCAGTTAATATAATGATATTCAATGCGGCTTGCTTCGGTGAAGCCGCATTTTTTATATAATGCCACAGCTGCCCTGTTATTACTGGTTACATTAAGTACGAGTGGAAGTGAAGCAATGTTAAAGTAGTCTTTAAGAAAATGCTTCATAAGGCATGTGCCGATGCCTTTTCCGCGAAGCTTCTCATCAACGAATACGCCGTATACATTGACAAATGTGTTCTGTGTATCAAGATAAAGAAGAGCCACAGGTTCTTCATATTCCGGCAGATACATAAGATAATCCTCACCCTCAAGATAATATTCGGCATTGTCAGGCTCTGCAGCCTGTATTGATTCTAAGTTAAAATGTGCTTTATCAAGATGGTACAGATATTCGTAGAAACATATATCACCACATAAAGAGCTGTTAAGCAGTTCCCCACTTATAGGCGCAATGAGCTCTAAATTGCCAGCAGAGCTGTTTTTAAGCTTTCTGCAACAGATTGATAACATATTGCGAAAATGTCCTCTATGGCGAAAATCAGGCGCTACAAGACCTGAGACTTCAACATACCCGCATTCATCATTAATAAGCAGTCCAACAAAGCCATACATTACAGGTGAATCTGCATTTTCATCAACAAGCGCACACTGGATAAAGCTGTCGTTATGGGAATCGCAGTAATAAGGCTCGTAGCCGTCACATTTGTTAATAAGTTCTTCAAGTGCATTCATTAAAATGCTGTCCAGATAGTCAATCTCAATATATTTCATAATTGTTCTCCAATAAAAGTTTATAAAAATATTACTTTGAAATAAGAAACATTTGTTTACAAAAGTGTCAAAATGCCTTACTATATAAAGGTATATACATCAGTATAACAAAATAATTGATTTACCAGCAATAGGTTATTGGGAGGATTTACATGGGTAAAGTTGCCATACTTACAGACAGTAACAGTGGAATTACACAGGCTCAGTCTAAGGAGCTTGGAGTTAAAGTTATACCAATGCCGTTCTTTATAGATGGAGAACAGTATTTTGAAGATATTAATCTTACACAGGAAGAGTTTTACGAGAAGTTAAAGCAGGATGCTGATATATCTACTTCACAGCCTTCTATTGGTGAGATGCAGGATGCATTTGATGAGCTTCTTAAGGAATATGATGAGCTTGTATATATTCCTATGTCAAGCGGGCTCAGCGGAACATGTCAGACAGCTACTATGGTTGCTGATGATTATGATGGAAAGGTTCAGGTTGTCAATAACCAGAGAATTTCTGTAACCATGAGACAGTCTGTTCTTGATGCGAAGGAGCTTGCTAAGAGAGGTAAGTCTGCGGCAGAGATTAAGGAGATTCTTGAGAAGCATAAGATGGAATCAAGCATATATATTACACTTGATACTCTTAAGTATTTAAAGAAGGGCGGAAGAATAACTCCTGCGGCAGCTGCTATTGGAACTATGTTAAAGCTTAATCCTGTGCTTCAGATTCAGGGTGAGAAGTTAGATGCATTTGCCAAGGCGAGAGGTAAGGCTTCTGCGAAGAAGATTATGCTTAAGGCAATGCAGGATGATTTAGATACAAGATTTGCAGAGTTTGCAAAGGATGGAAAGATGCATATGGAGATTGCCTATTCAGGTAATCCTGAGGAGGCAGAGGAATGGGCTGCGTTAGTTAAAGAGACTTTCCCACAGTTTGATTTCCACATGGATCCGCTTTCACTTTCAGTTGCCTGCCACATAGGACATGGTGCACTTGCGATAGCGACATCTGCTTATCTGCCAGAACTTGATTAATACGAATGATAAGCCTGTGACAGCGCATGAGTTGTTGCAGGCTTTTGTTATAAATGCGGATATTCCCGTAGGTTAATATGAATGGAGGATTGTTATGCCAGCAAGAAGTGAGATTGATGATAAGTTTAAATGGGCTGTGAGTGATTTGTACAGCTCTGATGAAGCATGGGAGAAGGATTATAACAGCATACTTGAACTGACAGGACAGCCAAGTGAGCTTAAGGGCAGGATGGGCGAGTCTGCCGGCATGTTTTACAAGGCACTTAAGGAGTATGAACAGGTAGAATACATCACTGAAAGAGTGTATGTGTATGCATTTATGAAATATTATGAGGATACAGGTAATTCAAAGTATCAGGAAATGTCTGGGAAAGCCCAGATGGCTGCGATAAAGGTTTCAGAAAAGTACGCATTTTTAGAGCCTGAGCTTATATCAATAGATACTGATGTGCTTGATAAGTATATCAGTGAGGATGAAAGGCTTGGAATGTATAAGCATTTTATAGATGACTGCCTCGCAGGGAAAGAGCATACGCTTTCTGAGAAGGAGGAAGCACTGCTTGCAAAGGCATCACAGATGTCAACTGTGCCTAATGAGGTATTCTCTAAGTTTAACAATGCTGATGTTAAGTTTGGCAAGGTAAAAAGAGAGAACGGACAGGAAGATGAGCTGACTAACGGCAATTTTGCCACATTTATGGAAAGTCAGGACAGAACAGTAAGAAAGGCGGCATTTGAGGCGTTGTATAAGCAGTATGGGGCGTATATCAACACGATTGCGGCAGCGTTTTATGGCAATGTCAAGCAGGCAATGTTCTATGCAGACGCAAGGGGTTACAAGTCAACGCTGAACATGTATCTTGACGGTTCATTTATTCCTGAGAATGTATACAAGAACCTTATTAAGACTGTCAATGATAACCTTGATAAAATGTACCGCTATGTTGATATAAGAAAGAAGGCGCTTGGCGTTGACGAGCTGCATTTTTATGATATCTATGCACCGATGGTAGAAGATATTGACTGGAAGATAAGCTATGATGAGGCTAAGGATATTGTTGTGAAGGCACTTGCACCAATGGGCGAGGAGTATGTTTCCCACATTAAAGAGGGCTTTAATAATGGCTGGGTAGATGTGTATGAGAATACCGGAAAGCGTTCAGGAGCATTTTCATGGGGTGCTTATGGCACACATCCGTATGTATTTCTTAATTACTCAGATACACTCAATGATGTGTTTACGGTTATTCATGAGATGGGACATGCAATGCACACTTATTATTCTAATGCAAACCAGCCTTATATCTATGCCGGATATAAGATATTCGTTGCAGAGGTTGCTTCAACCTGTAATGAGGCACTTCTTATGCAGTATATGTTAAAGAATACTGATGATGAGAAGAAGAAAAGATATCTGCTCAATCATTTCTTTGAGCAGTTTAAGGGAACTCTTTACAGACAGACTATGTTTGCAGAGTTTGAGATGGAAGCACATGCAAAGGCTGAACAGGGTGAGGTGTTATCAGCAGAGAGCCTTTGTGCGATGTACAAGAAGCTGAATGAGAAGTATTTCGGCCCGGATATGGTTATTGATGATGAGATAGCACTTGAGTGGGCAAGGATACCACATTTTTATACACCGTTCTATGTATACCAGTATGCAACAGGCTATTCCGCTGCAATTGCAATATCAACCAAGATACTTGCAGGCGATGAGCAGGTTATAGAAGGTTACAGAAAGTTCTTGTCAGGCGGCTCTTCAATGCACCCTATTGAGCTTCTTAAGCTGTGCGGAATAGATATGACAAAGCCTGATGTTGTGCAGGAAGCACTGGATGTGTTTGGGGAATTACTAAAACAGTGGTAATGCTTGATATATTGTGAATGTAAAGAGAATTCTGGGAGATAATGCGTCTTCCAGAATTTTTTATGGGATAAATGTAACTATTGCCGAAATAATCCGTCTCTAATTATGAAAGGGTTAACGCTTTTAAAAAATTATTACATTGTTGAAGATATCGGGGAAGAGTATGAGGAGAGTGGCAACAGTCAGAGCGAGGGCATACAGATTGTAAAGTTTTCAAAGCAGTTAGAAAAAGAATCTTTGTATCAGGAACGTCAGGTATACAATGAGATGGTTAAAAATATGTATGAAGGACTTACATTAAGTATAACTGTGACATATGGAGACGGAACAACAGAGATTGTTGATGTGGGATTCAAGGCAGTTGATGACAGTGATGGCTCAGGAAAAGTATCAGATAAAGTGGCTGTTTATGTGAAGTGATGAGTGACAGCGCATCACCAGTGAAACTGAAAGAAGGAGAAAGACATGGTACCGGGTGGTGCCATGTCTTTTTGCAAAAATAAAGGAAGCCAGATAAATACTGACTTCCTTACAAAATAAAAGAGCGCGAGACGGGGATCGAACCCGCGACCCCCTCCTTGGCAAGGAGGTGCTCCACCACTGAGCCACTCGCGCAAACACATTTAAGATAATAATGGCAAAATGACATTTTGTCAACACTTTTTTAGGAAAAATATTTTAAAAAATATTTTAAATTATAATTTCTGAAAAATTAATATATGGGAAAGGTTGTCAGGGATTTCTATTTTTTCGATAATATGGTATACTTTGCATGCTGAGTAGCAGAATTAGAAAGAATGGAGATTATTATGAATCCAGCATCAATTATGAAGCTTATGAGTGCCAAGAACAAGTTTCAGAAGAATCATCCAAAGTTCGTGGCATTTCTTAACAGATGTTTTGCAGGAGGTCTTAAGGAAGGAACTATAATTGAGATTACAGTTACTAATCCTGGTGAGGCACCTATAACATCTAATATAAAGGTACAGCAGTCTGATTTGGAACTGCTTGAAGAATTAAAAGAAATGGGTAGATAGTTTGCTTCGCAAAACAATGCGAAATAACAAGGAGGATTGGAATGTTTGGGAATGACAAGTCCAGAAAGAACGGCCTTAATATTATAGTTGTAGGTGGCGGAAAGGTTGGAGCTACACTTGTTGAGAGACTCAGCAGGGAGAATCATGATATAACGCTTATTGATAAGAACAGGGTTAAGCTTGATGCCATAACAGGTGCATATGATGTTATGGGAGTTGAAGGTAATGGTGCCAGTTTCACAGTTCAGAAAGAAGCCGGTATTGATTCAGCTGACCTTCTTATATCGGTAACTGATTCGGACGAGCTGAATCTTTTATGCTGTACACTTGCAAAGAGAGCCGGCAGATGTGAGGCAATTGCAAGAGTAAGAACCCCTGAGTATAGTCAGGAAGCTTCATTTTTAAGGGACAGACTTGGCCTGGCAATGATTATTAATCCGGAACTTGAGGCTGCAAGTGAGATAGCACGTGTGCTTTATATGCCTACAGCACTTGAGATTGGAACATTTGCACATGGACAGGCAGAGATGATTAAGATAAAAGTACCTGAGGGTAACCAGATGTGTGACCATACTCTTGCAGAGATATCTAAGGCATCATCATCTAAGGTTCTTATATGTGCAGTTGAGAGGGATGGAGAGGTGTTCATTCCATCGGGACATTTTATTATAAGGGCAGAAGATAAGTTATCTTTCATTGCATCAAGAAAGAATGCCAGGACATTTCTTGCAAGTGTAGGTTTTCAGACACATCAGGTCAAGAGTACCATGATTGTAGGAGGAGGAAGAGTTGCATATTATCTTGCAAAACAGCTCCTTAACATGGGAATTGATGTCAAGATTATTGAGAATGACAAGGAGCGCGCACTTAAGTTAAGTGAAGAGCTGCCAGGAGCTGTCATTATCAATGGCGATGGTACTGATGAGAGCCTTTTAAGAGAAGAAGGAATTGAGTATGTGGAAAGCTTTGTTCCGCTTACAGGAATAGATGAAGAGAATGTTATGCTTACTCTGTATGCAAGAAAAGTATCTGAAGCCAAATGTATTACGAAAATAACAAGAATGGGATTCAGCAGTGTTATTAACAGCCTTGATCTTGGCAGTGTGATTTATCCAAGATATATAACATCAGAAGCTATTATTGCTTATGTAAGAGCCAAGAAAGAATCTATGGGAAGCAATAATATACAGACATTGTATCATTTATTTGACCAGAAGGCAGAAGCTATAGAGTTTAACATTGATAAGGAATCAGGAGTTACGGGCAAGCAGTTTATGGAACTTAAGCTTAAGGATAATCTGCTTATAGCGCTTATTAACCGTAATGGTAAGATTATTATTCCAAGTGGTACTGACAGTCTTATGGTTGGAGATACTGTGGTTATTGTAACAACTCACACAGGGTTTGATGCGATAACTGATATTCTTGGATAGGAAAGGCTGGGAACATTGATATGAACAGTTCTATAGTAAGATATATTCTTGGACATGTTTTAAAGATAGAAGCGGCTCTTATGGTCATTCCTGTAATTGTTGGCATTATTTACCGGGAGAAAGCAATATCTGCATTCTTGATAACAATTGCATTATGTGCTGTATGTGGAATTCTTATGACAATTAAAAAGCCTGCCAATACAGTTTTTTATCTGAAAGAGGGGTGCGTTACAACTGCACTCAGTTGGATTCTTATGAGTATATTTGGCTGTCTGCCTTTTTTTATAAGCAGGGAAATTCCTTCATTTACAGATTCACTTTTTGAGACAATATCAGGATTTACAACAACAGGAGCAAGTATATTAAGTGAAGTTGAAGGACTGTCACAGAGCATTATGTTCTGGAGATGCTTTACTCACTGGATTGGCGGTATGGGAGTTCTGGTATTTCTGCTTGCAGTAATACCTCTTACAGGTGGCTCTAATATCAATCTTATGAAAGCAGAGAGTCCGGGACCATCAGTGGGTAAACTTGTTCCTAAGATCAGATATACAGCAAGAATACTGTATATTATATATTTTGGGATGACTGTACTTCAGACAGTTCTTCTTCTTTTTGGAGGAATGACATTCCTTGATGCACTTAATACAGCAATGGGAACAGCAGGAACAGGTGGATTTGGTATCAGAAATGACAGCTTTACAAGCTTTTCACCTTATATCCAGTGGGTTGTAACCATATTTATGATATTGTTTGGTGTTAATTTCAATGCGTATTATCTTATTGTCCTAAGACAGTTTAAGAAGGCTGTTAAAGTAGAAGAGGTAAGATGTTATTTTGGAATTATCCTTGCAGCAACAGCAATTATATTTGTTAATATATACAGAAGTGTAGGTGCTGTTGAACTTACACTGAGACAGGCGATGTTTCAGGTTGCATCTATTATAACGACAACCGGATTTTCATCAGTAGATTTCGATATGTGGCCGTCACTGTCCAAGTCGGTGCTTGTTGTGCTGATGTTTGTGGGAGCATGTGCCGGAAGTACAGGTGGCGGAATTAAGGTTTCCAGGTTTATAATAGGGATAAAGACAATATTCAGAGAGATTCAGTCATATATTCATCCTAAGAGTGTTAAGGTGATTAAGACAGAAGGAAAGCCTGTTGATAGTGAAACGTGCAGGTCGGTGAGCATATATTTCATAACATTTATGATGATATTCACAGCATCATTACTGCTGATATCTATTGAAGGCAAGGATATTGTGACGAATTTCACTGCAGTAGCAGCGACTATTAATAATATAGGTCCGGGCCTTTCGGCTGTCGGACCAACACAGAATTTTGGAAGTTATTCTGGTTTCAGCAAATATGTGCTGATGTTTGATATGCTTGCCGGACGACTGGAGTTATTTCCACTGATAATTCTGTTCACACCTTCAATATGGAAGGATCTTGTAACCAAGAAGGTTTCTGAAAGGAAAATGCGTAGAATAAGAAGGGGTTAAGTATGAGTAATGTATCTGATTATTTGAAATGGAGAGGTGACCTTGATTTTAGCCAGGCACCATTTAATGATGTGGACAATTTAATACTTGCGCAGATTGCCTACGTTGATTTTACTGATATTGTACCGGCACCGGGAAGTATTGAGACTATTACAATTGCGGAAGCGGCAGACACATTTTTTGATACCCATGATGAGAAGGAGATTAAGAAATGCAAATCTTTCATAGGAAAAGCTCCATATCTTTTAAGGGAGGCAGCGGCAACAAAAAGATTTGGCTCACTTATACTTACTAATTATGTTGATTATGTCGATGGCGGCAAAGAAGAACAGTTTGCGGCATTTCATGTAAGAATTGATAACAGACTTACGTATATTGCTTTCAGGGGAACTGATGATACGCTTGTAGGATGGAAAGAGGACTTTAACATGAGCTTCCTGTCACCTGTTCCATCGCAGAAGGATGCGGTAAGATATATTGACACAACCGTGCAGCGCTCAGAAGGAAAGCTGATTCTTGGAGGACATTCCAAAGGTGGTAATCTGGCGGTATATGCATCAGTCTTTGCAAGACCATCAGTTAAGAAAAGAATTATTACTGTTTATAATAATGATGGTCCGGGATTTGACAGTAATTTTGTAAAGCATCCGGATTATCTGGCAATTTTGCCAAGGATTAAGAGTATTGTTCCTTATGGTTCAGTTGTTGGAATGCTTCTTAAGCATGATGGGGATTATGAGGTTGTAAAGAGCAGCCAGTCAGGTCTCATGCAGCATGATTCTATGTCATGGCAGGTTATAGGACCAGAGTTTGAGACTGAGCAGGAGATAAGCCCTAAGAGTAAAAGGTTAAATACAGCACTGAGTGCATGGATAGACGGACTTACAAGAGAACAGAGAGCAGAATTCGTAGATACATTATTTTCACTGGTAACTGCAAGTGGTGCAAAGAACCTTTCAGAGATAAGTACAGCCAGGTTTAAGAATATTAATGCGGTTCTTAAGTCTTTCAGGGAACTTGACAAATCAGAACGTGCAATGATACTTAAGATATTTGCTTCGCTTACAGGTGAGATTGGCAAAGCTTATAAGAGCAATTAGTAAGGAGATAAAGAATGGGACAGGTTATATCAGCAGGAATATTGTTAGTTGTGGTTGTTGCTATATACATCGCAGTTTCATATAAACATGAAAAAAGTGGCCTTGGAAAGGGATGCGATGGTAATTGCGGATCATGTGGACTTAGAAGCTGTAAGACAGATAAGAAATAGCGCTTTACGGAGGATTGAATGAGCAATACTTGTGACAGGCTGAAGCAATGCCGTGTTAAGAGAGGATTATCAAGGGTAGAAGTAGCAGAAATGTTACATATAAGTCCTGATTATCTTGCCCGAGTTGAAACAGGAACTCAGCCGGTTACATACAGGATGATAGAAAGAATAAACAGATATACAGACTGGAATTCAGATTATATCCTGCACGAAATTAACAATACCAATCCTTTTCTGGATATGTATCTGATATGCCCGGATAAGAGAAAGAAAGTTTTTATAAGAAATGTTCTTTGTCTGTTTGACAGTATGCTTCAATTCGGGTATAAAGATGAAAGAAAAGTGGGATATTACCACAGAATGATACTTGAAATTGTCAATGGTATGGAACTGGATGTACCTGACAATGTACGCATAGGATATACGCTTACAGAGCTAAGACGGATTCTTGATATGGACAAGCATATGATGGCACAGGCTGTTGGTATGACAGACAGAAGTTTCTGCTCATTAGAGAACGGATTATCAAAGCCGGATGTCGGGGTGCTGCAGATAATATATACGATATACGACTTTAATATAAAATATTTTATAAGCCGTAATCCGCTTGAATGTGAAGCTATAAGCAATATATACAGGGGTTTTGATGAGCCTTTAAGAGATTTTATTATGAGACGCATCAGGGACGATTATGATGAAATAATAATTATGAGAGGCCGGACGTATGGTAGAGATATATAGAACAGACCAACAGGTTTTAAGTACGTTGGATGATATTCAGGAAGGCTGTTGGATTAATATGGTTGATCCAACTAACAAGGAAATTGAGCAGATAGCGAAACGCTTCGAGATAGAGCCGGAAGATATAGCATCCGCACTGGATGAAGAAGAAAGCTCACGTATTAGTCTTGAAGATGGATATACTGTTATACTTGTGGATATTCCTACACCAGAGGTAAGACATGAAAAGAAAATGTATACAACAATTCCTCTTGGTATAATCCTTAAAAGTGAAGCAATAATTACAGTGTGTAAGATTGACACACCAATTATTAATTATTTTGTAAGGAATAAGGTAAAAGAATTCAGTACTAAGAAAAAAATGCGTTTTATATATCAGATGCTTTTCCGTTCAGCATTTGTATATCAGGCAAATCTTCGTCTTATTGATAAGAAGAGAATAGAGATAGAGGAGAGAGTTGATGGTGACACATCAGATACAGATCTTATTGAGCTTCATGAGTTGGAATCTACGCTTGTCTATTTTGCAACATCTCTTCGAGCTAACAGTATTGTGTTAGAAAGACTCAGAAGATATAAAAGACTTGAGCAGTATCCGGAAGATATGGAACTTCTGGAAGATGTAATGGTCGAGTACCAGCAGGCTATAGAAATGACAACGATATACAGGGATGTCATTGATGGTACAAGGGAACTGATGTCATCAGTAATTGACAGTAAGCTGAATAATGTAATGAAATACCTTACTTCAATTACAATTGTAATGGCTATTCCGACAATAATATCAGGCATATATGGAATGAATGTCGGGGAAGAATGGATGCCGTTTGCAAAGACACCATTTGGCTTCGAGATAATAAGCGGCGTAATGCTTATTATATGCATCATAGTACTGTGGGTATTAAGAAAAAAGAAGATGTTATAAAAATGCAGTGTCTGTATGGAATTCGGTGATTACCGGTTCTGTACACAGACACTGCATTGTTTTTCTGAATGATTACTTGTAAATTTCCTGCCAGCGCGATACCATCTCTAAAGCTTCATTCTCAGATGATACCTTTGTAACTATAACCCCATCAAGATAAATTTCGTACACAGGAAACTTCTTGGCCATATTGCCGTGATTGACCTCAACTCTGTTATACTTTACGCGTTCCATTAGAAAACCTCCTCATATTTAATAATAGTGCTTCAAGCTAAAATCAACAATATGTTGTATTATATCACGATGTACAACGTAATGAAATACTATATTTGGTATTGGTACTAAAGTACCAAAAAATTAGGAGGGGGTGCTTTAGAATACTTGTAAAATTGTAATGCATATAATATAATTTTACTATTGAAATCCGGAATTAGTTATCAATAATTAATAACAAATAACATGAGGTACCAGCGTGGATAATAAAGTGACAGAAAAAGAAAAATATGAAATTGTGCACAAGATGAGCAGAAGAATTGCATCTGTTGACAAATATTGTGCAGTAAGTGTTTCTAACAAAGCTTTTGAAGAATATTTCGGATGTATAGTAGATACACTTCTTGAAGTGGTAGCACCACAGGATAAAGAAAGGCTGATAAATTTTATAGACAATTATGATGGTACTGCCAAGAGTGGAATGTTTAAGTTCATTAATGCACAGGGAGAGGAAAGATATAATCATCTTTTTGTGTATCAGCAGCATGGCGCTTGCAATGAACATATGAGAGATATTGAGCTTGTAGATGTTGAGTCAATTGAGGAAGCCAATAAAAGCCTCAGGGATGATGTAGCAAAGCATAAGATACTTCTTGGATTAGACCGTGAATACACATTTACATATAACAGGGATAATAATATTTTCAGTATGTACAGGTATGATGTTGATTCAAGGGATATTATATACAAGGCTGACATTGATGACTGGAAGAGACAGATGCTTACTGAAGGATATATAGAGAAAAGTGATAAAGAAATGTTCACTAACTTTGTATCTGAGGTGCGTTCGTACACACAGACATTCTCAACAAAGTTTAAGACCAGCATGCGTACATATAACAAGGTTATGGAAACATTGAGATTCATTGGAACTGTTATGACCAAGAGTGATGGAAGAAAGATTGTTGTTGGCAGGGTTATTCCAGAGACAGATAACCGTAGTTATAACCAGATTTCAGATATGATAGAGGAATTACAGTTTGATTCTCTTACGCATGTATATAATAAAAAAACAATAACTGCTTATGCTGTAAAGTGTCTTAAAGAAGAAAAGAATAACAGGGTCACAATAGCTATTCTTGATGTGGATCATTTTAAGAAAGTCAATGATGTATATGGTCATATGTACGGAGATAAGATTCTTGCCAGAGTAGGCCGAAAGCTTAAGGAAGTGGTTGGCGAGGATGGAGTTGTCGGAAGAATAGGCGGCGATGAATTTATTATTGTGTTTAATGGCATTAATGATGAGCATGCATTAAGAGGAATGTTAAGAGCGATAAGAACGCAGATTAAATGGGAATTTGTTGATGATTTTGAAGATCTGACCATAACATGTTCTATTGGAGCATCATATAGTCCGAATAATGGCACAGAATATGAAGAACTTTTCAAAAAAGCTGATTACTGCCTGTATGTTGCAAAGGAAAAGGGAAGAGACAGATATGTATTTTTCAGGGATGATCTTCATAAGGAATCATATGAAAATTCGCTTAATGTCAAAGATAAGAATGTTAATGATGGCAGAGAGATGAAGGAGCTTCGTTTCCTGTCAGGAATAATGGAAGAATTTGCACAGGATAGAAGAAAAGCTGTTGATGAACTGCTTCATCATATGTATGATTCTTTTAAGCTTGACAGTATTAATCTGTATTGGGGACATAACCTTAACAGAGCGTATTATATCGGAGTAGAACTGGGTGGTTCAATAAGTGCAGGTTATGTTAATACAGAAGAATTCAGGAAGCTTCTTGGTGGAAAGAATCATGTTGCTGTTGGATTTGTTGGAAGACAGACAGATATTGCACCGGAATTTGGGATGGCAATGAGAGAAAAGAGGGTTTTTTCTACCGTACAATGCATAGTGGGAACACAGAACAATGTTAAGGGAATATTTACAATAGACCGTTGTAAGGAATCGTCACAGTGGGCTGAGTATGAAATAGAAATGGCGGTAGTAGCAGCTTCTCTTATTAATATTATTGCTGAATCTGAAAATAATTAATCAATATATTTTATTACAAGATATTGTGTTTTTAATTGACTTATAAGTCTATATGTTGTATAATCAAATCTGCTTGGGAAACCGCATGAATACTGGGTTCCCGGCAGATTTTTTTTCATGTGTATGATTTCACATGATGTTATTAATGATTATTCATGGGAACATGAAAGTGTTTATGTGAGGGTTTGAAGTATGAAAATTATTAAAAGAAGCGGGTCAGAGGTTACATTTGATATAAGTAAAATCATGGCCGCCGTATCAAAAGCTAATATGGAAGTTGTCCATAGCGAAAGACTGTCAGAAGAACAGATTGAAACAATATCTAATAATGTTGAGAGCATCTGTAAAGAAATGAATCGTTCATTAAGCGTTGAGGAAATTCAGGATCTTGTAGAAAACCAGATTATGAATTTAAGAGCATTTGCAGTTGCAAGAAAGTATATAACATATCGTTATAAGAGAGCACTTGTGCGTAAGTCTAATTCAACAGATGAGCAGATATTAAGCCTTCTTGAGTGTAATAATGAGGAAGTAAAGCAGGAAAATTCTAATAAGAATCCTACTGTTAACAGCGTGCAGAGAGATTATATGGCAGGAGAGGTAAGTAAGGATATTACTAAAAGACTTCTTCTCCCAGCAGATATTGTTGATGCACATGAGCAGGGCCTTATACATTTCCATGATGCAGATTACTTTGCACAGCATATGCATAACTGCTGTCTTGTTAATCTTGAGGATATGTTACAGAATGGAACTGTAATAAGTGAGACTATGATAGAGAAGCCACACAGCTTTTCTACAGCTTGTAATATCGCAACTCAGGCAATTGCACAGATTGCAAGTTCACAGTATGGTGGACAGAGTATATCACTTGCACATCTTGCTCCATTTGTTCAGGTGAGCCGTGAGAAATTTATCGGTCAGGTAAGGGATGAATTTGAGAGAACAGGAATAGAAGCATCAGAAGAGAAGATTAAAGAGGTCGCTGAGCTTCGTGTAAGAGATGAAATTAAGCGTGGTGTCCAGATGATTCAGTATCAGGTTATCACACTTATGACAACTAATGGTCAGGCTCCATTCGTTACTGTATTCATGTATCTTGATGAAGTTCCAGAAGGAAGAACAAGAGAAGATCTTGCTCTTGTTACAGAGGAAGTTCTTAAGCAGAGAATGCAGGGTGTTAAGAATGAGAAGGGTGTATGGATTACACCAGCTTTCCCTAAGCTTATATATGTTCTTGAGGAGGACAATATAAGAGAAGGCAGCAAGTATTGGGAACTTACAAAGCTGGCAGCAGAATGTACAGCTAAGAGAATGGTTCCTGATTATATATCTGAAAAGAAGATGAAGGAATTAAAGGTTGATGCCAATGGCAATGGACAGTGTTTCCCATGTATGGGATGCAGAAGCTTCCTTACACCATATATTGATCCGGAAACAGGAAAGCCAAAGTATTATGGCAGATTTAATCAGGGTGTTGTAACTCTTAACCTTGTTGATGTTGCCTGCTCATCAGGAAAGGATATGGATAAATTCTGGAGTATCCTTGATGAGAGACTGGAACTCTGTAAGAGAGCACTTATGTGCAGACATTACAGACTTAAAGGAACACCTTCAGATGTTGCTCCAATTCTCTGGCAGAATGGTGCACTTGCAAGACTTAAGAAGGGTGAAACAATTGATAAGCTTCTTTATGGCGGATATTCAACAATTTCTCTTGGATATGCAGGACTTTGTGAGTGTACATATTACATGAAGGGTGTTACACATACTAAGTCAGAAGGCACAGAATTTGCACTTGCGGTAATGAAACATCTTAATGATATATGTAAGAAATGGGCGGCAGAGACTAATATTGATTTCTCACTCTACGGAACACCGCTTGAATCAACAACTTACAAGTTTGCTAAGTGTTTACAGAAGAGATTCGGTAAGATTGCCGGCGTAACAGATAAGAACTATATAACTAACAGTTATCATGTTCATGTAACAGAGAATATCAACGCATTTGACAAGCTGAAATTTGAATCACAGTTCCAGGAATTATCACCAGGTGGTGCTATCAGCTATGTTGAGGTTCCTGATATGCAGAATAATATTCCAGCAGTACTTAAGGTTATGCAGTACATATATGATAATATTATGTATGCAGAGCTTAATACTAAGAGTGATTATTGTCAGGAATGTGGCTACACAGGACAGATTCAGATTATTACAGATGATGACGGAAAGCTTATATGGGAATGCCCTAATTGCGGAAACCGTGATCAGGATAAGATGAATGTTGCAAGAAGAACTTGCGGATATATCGGAACACAGTTCTGGAATCAGGGAAGAACTCAGGAGATTAAAGAGAGAGTGCTTCATCTGTAAGATTAAATATAATATGGCAGGACATGGATTAATATCGTGTCCTGCCATTATTATATATATTGGAAAAATGTTATGTTAGTATTCTGCGAAATATTCGTGCTCGCGCATACCATAAACCGCTGCAAACAGAATTGAAAGCACAACCGCAAGTGACACGAACACAACTACAAATCCTATATCCTTGATTGTCATAAACAGGGACAGGATTGTCCAGATACTGGTATATATGAGCTTGACAATCAGGTTGCGTCTAATGTGCTTTGGGTTGCGGGTTTTCTTATATAGTGCCATACCAATATAAGCAAATATTGTAATTATTATAAGTGGCAGTGCAAATATTGCAGTATATATTGCAATTACATACAGAACTATTGATGCTGTGAATGAAATACCTCCATAAAATATAGCACCGATTGCTCTGTACCCAGCGGTGACGTCATCTGCTGAGTAATTACTGTTAATAAGAGTATGCTTGCTAATATTATTCATAATACCATCTGCGTAAACAATAGATAGTATGAATATCAAAATTAGAAGAACACTAATAACAGTGTACATAATAGTGAATACTTTATCAGTTCCCTTTGCAAATTTCATAATCTAGTCCCCTCGTATAATATTGATAGCAAAACTATATCATATTTATTAGCTATAAACAAGAAATATTGGTTCTTATTATGTCATCTATGTAATTAGCATTAATTGGAGTGGTGGATGTTTCAAATGTGGCTATGAAATTCTTGCCTAGAATGTAACCTGAATTTGCATAGTCATTAATTTTTTTGATGGCATTGCAGGCATATTCTGCATTATCCATAATACCGAAGTGCTCCCATATGTATTCCTGTCTTGTACTGACATTAAGGCAGGTAAAGTCAGGATGGGTAATGACTCCGGATTGCAGTTGCAAAGGACATTCATATCGATAAGGAATATTATAACGGAAAAGCTTGTTGGCAATGATTATTTCTGATTTGGATCTTACTCGTTCTCCGTTATCAGTATAATATTCAGCATAATCAGGACTGAAACCAAGAGATGTGTATTCAAGAGATTTCCAATCAGCAATAAATTCCTCATCAGATACATAAACAGGAGTTACCATCTGCTTGCGGCTGTTGTTAAGAGAATCATAAATATGCTGGATTTTATCAGGTCTGTATTGGTCAAGTATTCTTTGGAGAATATCCAACTCTTTTATCAGACATGTCTCTATTTTTAAATCATAGTCTTTTTGTGCAAGCTTAATTGCCAGATTATAGTCATTCTTCTTGATGTATCTACCCTTAGTGTCCCCTACTTTAACTTTATGATAATATTGGCAGCCATTTGCTTTTTGTGCAGTCCTTAAAGAACCATCAGGAGCATGGGAAATTCTGCTATGTATATTGCTAAGAATAGATGATAATTCTTCATGTCGTTTCATAACAGACTCTTTAATTGTATCAGGTGTCAGCGTACTGATGTGTTCTACATTATGATTGTCTTTCATCAAACCCTCCTTACACGAATTGATTACAAGATATGTCATAAATATACTATGCAAATACACAAAAATCAAGAAAATAATATATTAAAAGAATATAAAAATAAGAAATTACCTTTCTGGAGTATTGGACATTTGGTTTAAAAAGACGTGATACCTATAGGTAGTCGTATTATGAAGGCTCTTATAGGAAGTTTGAGTGAGAATTTATGAATTTACAGGGGGATAACCACTAATTTTACCTATAAATGAGTACTTATATGGAGTTTTATAGGCTTGAATGTGAGAGTTGAAGCTGATATGCAGCAAAAATGTGCTAAATATACCTATAAGTTAATTAAAAAATATGAATTTATAGGACAAGCACAATGAAACTAAGGGCCAGATTTACCTTAGAAAATTAAAAGATTCGGATTTACCAGGATTTGTTAGAAACGTCAGGTTTAGTGGAATTAACTATAAGTATCAGGAAGTAAAGAGAAAACTTTTATAAAATAACTTTACAAAAGTACTGGAAATTCTTATTTAACTGTTGTAATATGATAGCAGAGAAATATCTGCATAAGCAGAAATAAGTTATTGAGCCGTAAACTGGCAGAAAGAGGTCATATATGTGGACAGCAGATTTAGGAAATGGACGATACAAGAATCCAATACTTTACGCTGATTATTCAGATCCAGACGCAATCCGTGTCGGTGATGATTATTTTATGATATCATCAAGCTTTTCTAATGCTCCGGCTATGCCGTTGCTTCATTCTAAGGACCTTGTAAACTGGAAGGTTATAAACTATATTTTGCCTGAAGTTCCAGAATTCAGATATAGAAATCCAATTCATGGATGCGGAGTGTGGGCACCTGCCATAAGATATCATGAGGGTACATATTATGTGTGCTTTCCAATGCCGGATGAAGGAATATATATGACTACAGCAACAGACCCTTATGGTGAGTGGAGTAAGCCGGTGAACATAAGACCAGGCGCAGGCTGGATTGACCCATGCCCATTCTGGGATGAGGACGGAAAGGCATATCTTGTTGCAGGAGTTGCCAAGAGCCGTATCGGATACAAGAGTGTACTTCATATGGTAGAGATGCAGCCAGATGGAATGGGACTTATCGGCGAGGAAAAGGTTATATTTGACGGTAACTTAAATGACCAGTTTACAATAGAAGGTCCTAAGATGTATAAGCGAAACGGATGGTATTATATATTTGCACCGGCTGGCGGTGTTAAGACAGGCTGGCAGACAGTGTTAAGGTCAAAAAATGTGTTTGGACCATATGAGTATAAAGTGGTTATGAGACAGGGAGATTCGCCTGTCAATGGACCTCATCAGGGTGCATGGGTTGACACAGTTACAGGTCAGGACTGGTTTATACATTTTCAGGACGTGTACGCAGCAGGCAGAATAACACATTTGCAGCCAATGAGCTGGGAAAATGACTGGCCAGTTATTGGAATTAAGAAAGACGGCAATGATTACGGTGAGCCTGTAATGGAGTACGAAAAACCTGATGTCGGTGCTGTTTATCAGATATGCGAGCCTGACACTACAGATGAATTCACAGAAGATAGCCTGGGACTGCAGTGGCAGTGGAACGCCAATCCTGATAGTGACTGGGCGCAGTTTGGCACTGATGAAAGTGGAAATGTGTCTGATGACGGTTCTTATATAAAGCTTAATGTGGTTGGCAGAGCATCAAACAGACCAATTGGCGATTACAGAAATCTTCTCCTGCAGAAGTGGCCGGCACCGGAATTTAGCTGTATTACTAAGATGAATATCAGCGGAATGTCTGATGGTGATAATGCCGGATTCATTCATATGGGAATGGATTATCTGGCAGCAGATGTGACTGTAAAAGATGGGAAGATGGAAGTGTATGCGGTAAAGGGTGTGCAGCAGTTTGACTGTGACCAGGCTTATACTAAAGAGACTAAAGAATTGCTTGCTTCATACGATAATCTTAAGGAAATATATTTCAGATACACAGTTAAAAAGACAGGAACAAAAGACTATGTTGAGGGAGGACTTCCTGTTAAGAAAGCACCTGTTGAGACAGTAACAATAGAGATAAGCACAGACGGAAAAGAATACACCAGCCCTGTTTCCGTTATTGCAAAAGCCGGAAGGTGGGTTGGTGTAAAGAGCGGTGTATATGTATCACATGATAATTCTGCAAAGAATGAAAACAAAGGTTTTGTTACGGTAGATTATGTAAGATACAGCCGTTAAATATTCGTAATGTTTTTCTTAGCCCACAATTCAAGGGCTTTAGCATTATTGGAAATAAGGTCTAGGGATTCAAGTATCTGCTTGAATTCCTCCTGTTCTCCAATATCAACCTGACCATCAGCAGAGATATTGATAATAGAAGCACGCAGATTTTCAATATCATTCAAAGAACCAAGCATTTTTAATGATAATCTGTCAAATGAATTAATCTCGACTTCCTTCATTGTAAGCCTTCCAATCGGACATTCGTTTGAGCAGTAATTGTAGCAGAGTTCAGGAGCGTTGTAGCATTTTGACATAGATACAACCTCGTCTGCATAAGGTGTTACATTGCCAAGTTCAATTCTTGCAAGTCTTGTTCTGTCTATACCTACGACATCTGAAGCTGCTTCACGGCTTTCGAATTCAGTATTTTTCTGTGCTGCAGAAAATCTTGCCTGATAATATCTGTTATCAGATGCTTTAGTTGCTTTTTTCATAGTGAATAGTTCCCCTTTTTTATATTTAGTAAAATACATGATCTCCGATAACGGTTCCGCCAACATCGACAGAACTGTCATATACATGAAAATATAATGCGTTAATATTGATATAACCGTTAAGTACATCGACGGCTGCCTGGGTGCAGGCTGCATTCGCACCTCTTGCAAGTACTATTGCAAATCGTCCGCTGGCAACAGGTGAAAACTGGTAAGGTGCATATATTACGCCGCTTATGCTGTTGGCAAAGCGTGGGTCTGCAACTCTGTTGATAACAACGCTTCCTACAGCACATTTGCCCTCATATGACTGGTTGCCGGCTTCACATTCGATAATGGCTGCCAGCATGGCAACATCTTCGGCAGTGTGGTTCTTAAGAACATTGTTAAGAGCGTTCTGGTCAACCATAGCAGAACCGGAAGATGAATTACCGCCTGTGTTGCTGGAATTACCGGCGTTATTGGCTTTGTCCGCCTCTTCCTGTGCTTTTCTTGCAGCTTCAAGGGCTTCCATTTCACGGCGCTGACGCTCTAACATTTCCTGTTCAATCTGCTTTTCGTATTCAAGCGCAAGTGCTTCTGCATCAGTAATGCTGTCGCTTGTAGTGTCAAGCTCTGTCTGACACTGTGAGAGAAGCACAGCAAAATTATCAGCTTCGCGGGCTGCATCATCTTTAAGAGTGACAAGTTCAGCCATTTCTTGTTCAAGCTTTGCCTGAGTTTCTTTAAGAGAAGCCAGAAGGTCACTTAATTCCTGCATCTTCTGGTGGTCATAATTAGAAATCTGCTGGATATATTCTGACTTGGATAAAAGGTCAGAAAGGCTTTCAGCTGACAGAAGCGTTGACAGAATAGTAGCATTATTATTCTCATACATAAACTGGATTCGGAGCTTCATGGCGGCATACTGCTGGACAATCTCTGCCTGCATATCAGCAACCTGGATATTGGTAGCATCAATCTCTGACTGCTTAGCATTAACTGCATCCTCAATAGAAGAAAGCTTCTCTCCGGAAGCAGACAGCTTCTCGTTAAGCTCTCCGTAAGATGCATTGAGTTCGCTCTGTTTATTCCTTAATTCTTCAAGCTGTTTATTAACAGCATCGAGGTCATCCTGTGTATCAGCCATCAACTGGTCAGGATAAGCAAAAAATGGAACAGCAGATGTAGCTGCCATAATCAAAGCAAGACCGGCGACTGTTAAATTCCGTAATTTAAATCTGATAAAGTATTTCACATAGACTCCTGATAATCATTATATTTTTATAAATAAAAAACAATATTAGTATAAAATGTGCTGGAATAAATTGCAAGCCAAGCTTTCCATAGTGTATATTAATTGAGGACTGCGGATTGGGAATTGGTCTGCATCCTTCGACTTGCGTACATGACGTTGCGGCGTCTGACTATAGCATACGCTTTCAGGAATCCTGCGCTTAGTGTAACTAAATGCCGCTATCTATAGAGTTTATTACGGTGTGTCAAATCAAACGCGCTTCGCTTGAACGAGATTTGACGCACCGCCCTAATGTATATAGCGACATTAAGTTACACACAGCTCGGATTATTCAAGCGTATGCTATAGTCAGACACCGCAACTGATATACACAACATTTAAGATGCAGACAAGTTCCCAATCCGAAGCCCGCAATAAAATAAAAGGAGTATCCGATGCTTGAATTAAATGATATAAAAAAGGATTATGTGTCCGGTTCGACTACTGTGAGTGCACTTAAGGGCATTAATCTCAGGTTCAGGGACTGTGAGTTTGTGTCGATTCTTGGACAGTCCGGATGTGGCAAGACTACTATGCTTAACATTATAGGCGGACTTGATAAGTATACGAGCGGCGACCTTAAGATAAATGGAGTGTCAACTAAGAATTATAAGGACAGAGATTGGGATTTTTACAGAAATAATTCTATTGGATTTGTGTTCCAGAGTTACAATCTGATTCCGCACCAGACTGTTTTATCTAATGTAGAGCTTGCGCTTACGCTTTCAGGTGTATCTAAGGCAGAGAGAAAGAAAAGAGCGATAGAGGCACTTGAGAAGGTTGGACTTGGAGAGCAGATTCACAAGAAACCTAATCAGATGTCAGGTGGACAGATGCAGAGGGTTGCAATTGCAAGAGCACTTGTAAATAACCCTGATATACTGCTTGCCGACGAGCCTACAGGAGCGCTTGACACAGAGACAAGTGTCCAGATTATGGAGCTTTTAAAGGAGATATCAAAGGACAGACTTATAATTATGGTAACTCATAATCCGGAGCTTGCTAAAGATTATTCTACAAGGATAGTCAGATTGCTAGATGGTGTGATAACCGATGACTCTAATCCATATTCGTTAGAAGATATGGAAGCTGATATCAGGGCTAAAGAGGATGCTAAGGTTAAGGCGTCAGAAAAGAAGACTAAAAAGTCAGGAAAGAAGCAGAAAACCTCTATGTCATTCTTTACAGCGCTTTCCCTTTCCTTTAATAACCTGATGACTAAGAAAACAAGAACGATTCTTACTGCATTTGCAGGAAGCATAGGAATTATCGGTATTGCGATGATTCTGTCTATCTCAAATGGTATCCAGTTATACATTGACAGGGTTCAGAGAGATACGCTTTCAAGCTATCCTATAACACTTCAGGCTGAATCTATTGATATAAGCAGTATGGTATCAAGCATGACAGGCAATTCAGATTCAGAAGAGCATGAGGATAAGACTAAGATATATTCTAATGATATTATGGGCGACATGATTAATACCATGGTAAAGGAAGTTAAGAGCAATAACCTTTCTGAGTTTAAGAAATACATTGAAAACGGGGGCTCTGACATTAAGTCATATGTAAGTGATATCCAGTATTCATATGATGTTCCTCTTAACATTTATATGAAAGATACTTCTAATGGCGTTGAGCAGTTAAACCCAAGCACAATGTTTGATTCAATATATGGAGAGGGGGCTACAAGCACATCTTCTGCAATGTCGTCTGGAATGGGCATGGGAATGTTTTCTAACAGCAGTGTATGGAACCAGCTTTTAGGAAACCAGCAGGTTCTTGATGAGCAGTATGATGTCCTTGCAGGACACTGGCCAGAGAATTTCAACGAGGTTGTGCTTGTTGCAGATAAGAATAACGAGGTTGATGATTATACACTTTACTCATTAGGACTTAAAGACCCTGAGGAGGTAAGAACACTCTTTAAGAAAATGATGGTTGGTGAATCATACGAAACAGAAAAGGATACAAGCTATACATTTGACGAGATACTTGATACAGAGTTTAAGCTGGTTATGCCTACAGACATGTACAAGTACAATGATGTGACAGGTACATGGGACGACTACAGCAAAGATGATAAGTATATGACAAATGTTGTAAATAACGGAACTGACATTAAAGTATGTGGAATAATCAGACCTAATGATGATGCAGTCAGTACTTCGCTTTCAAGTGGAATCGGCTATACAGCAAAGCTTACTGAATACATTATAGAACAAGTAAAAAACAGTGAGATTGCCAAGGCACAGCTTGCTGATACAAGCGTTGATGTATTTACAGGAGTTCCATTTGACAATGACAGGAATACAGAGATTACAATGGATGATGTAAATGCATATATGGCAACACTTTCACCAGAGGAAAGCGCCCAGATGCAGGCAATGACAAGTGGAATGAGCGATGATCAGATACTACAGCTTTTCTCAGCGTCACTAAAGGCCAGAACAACAGATGCAACATTAGACAGCAATAAGTCGAAGCTTGGAATTACAGACCTTGATACACCTTCACAGATAGATATATATGCAACTGATTTTGATTCTAAGGAGAAGGTTCAGAATATTATCAAGGATTACAATAAGCTGCAGCAGGACGATGGCAAGGAAGAAAATGTTATTAACTACACAGATTATGTAGGAATAATGATGTCGTCGGTAAGTACAATTATTAATGCAATTTCATATGTTTTAATAGCATTTGTTGCAATATCACTTATAGTTTCTTCAATAATGATAGGTATTATCACATACATTTCAGTACTTGAAAGAACTAAGGAAATTGGTGTGTTAAGAAGTATTGGTGCTTCCAAGAAAGATGTTTCAAGAATATTCAATGCAGAGACACTTATTGAAGGCTTTGTCTCAGGCGCACTTGGCATTGTTGTAACTTTATTGCTGTGCATACCTGCAAATGCGTTGATTAAGCACCTTACAGACATTTCCAATGTTGCACAGCTTCCGGTTGCAGGAGGAGTAATACTTATAATAATAAGCATGTTCCTTACATTTATTGCTGGACTTATTCCAGCAAAGCTTGCAGCTAAAAAAGACCCTGTTGTGGCATTAAGAAGTGAATAATGTCTTTACTTTAAAACTTCACTGTGTTAAAATTTGAAAGTAATAAGCCAATGTTATTTTTGGAAAACCGGGGTGGATAATTATGAACAATAAGTTAAAAACACAGGCTGTTGAGCAGCTTTTTCAGGCAATATTAAGTCTTAAGGATTTAGATGAAGCATATGATTTCTTTGAGGATGTATGTACAATTAACGAGATTTTATCCCTGTCACAGAGATTTGAGGTTGCCAAGATGTTAAGAGAACACAGGACATATCTTGATATTGCAGAGAAGACAGGTGCGTCTACTGCGACAATCAGCAGGGTAAACCGTTCGCTTAATTATGGTAATGACGGGTATGACAGAGTATTTGAAAGACTTGGCATGCTTGAGAAAGAGTCAGAAGATAATAAGTAATATATGAAACAATGTAAAAGGGAACTGTCAGTGCTGGCAGTTCCCTTAATTTATATGGATTATTTCTTTTTGTCTGTTTTATCAGACTTCTCAGGATGCTTTGGCGAATGCTTGGCAGAGTAATCATCAATCAGACTTTCAATCATGTTCTTCTTCATGTATACATCAAAGCTTAAAAGGCATACAAGACTGAAGAACTGTAAGAATTCTCTGTCATCATCATCCTTTACATCTGTAAATGCATTGCTTGCCTGTTCAGACTTTGCAAATATATCTTTAGATAATGGCCTTGCAAGAGAGGATTCCATTGAAAAAATCTCTTTATATATATAATCCAGATCCGGCTTGGAACCTTCGTCAAAGAATTTCTCAGTGAGAGGGTTGAGCATTTTCTGTATATCACTTATTGAGAGAATGTTCTTAAAGTAATAGATAAATGTAAGGATATATATATGTTCCTTAGAGTACTTTTTCTTTACTGGTGATGGCAGCAGATTGTTCTTGGCATAGTTGTTAATCATTGTTTTGGTTAGTACTTTATCATCATTGGTACGCTTTGTATCGTGAAGATGTTCATACATAAATGTTGTAACCTGATCCATGTACAGATTGATGTTAGGTACATCTCCGGGTTTTATATAGTTAAGAGCGGACATATCTTTAAGAATACCACTCATAAGCTCTTTAATATCGTTGTTCATATGTTCCTCATTTCTTTAAAAATGCGTATTCATGAGAGAATACATTTATATTAATGCTTAAGCTATATTATATAGTTTTTAAAACCACATTTCAAGTAGGAATAATATAATGAACTTTAGCATAGTGTAATGTGCATATTATGATATTTTAATTTTTATTACAAGAATATAAAATATGTTTCATAGGAGCAAATATTCGTGACTTTTTACTCCTGATATATTATAATTAAAAAGGTTTTTTAAGAATTCTGGGAGACAGAATTCGGATGCACCAGAGGGTGATATGTGCCAGAAAGCGGCACAGGAATGGAGGATTATTATGGGTATTTTAACAAGATTCAAGGACATTATGAGCGCTAACATCAATGCACTTCTCGATAAGTGTGAAGATCCAGAGAAGATGATTGACCAGTACATGAGAAATCTTGAGAGCGACCTTGGAAAGGTTAAGGCAGAGACAGCTTCAGTTATGGCTGAGGAGACAAGATGTAAAAGAGAGCTTGATGAATGCACAGCAGATGTTGCCAAGTATCAGTCATATGCAGAAAAGGCTCTTCAGGCTGGCAACGAGGCAGATGCAAGAACATTCCTTGAGAAGAAGCAGCAGTTAGTTTCTAAGCAGGCTACATTACAGCAGACATATAATATTGCAGCAGACAATGCAGCTAAGATGCGTCAGATGCATGATAAGCTCTGCAAGGATATCCAGTCTCTTGAAGCAAGAAGAGATGCAGTTAAGGCTAAGGTTGCAGCAGCTAAGGCTCAGGAGAGAATCAACAAGGTTGGTTCAAGTGTTAACAGTGTTGGAACAAGCATGGATGCATTCGGTAAGATGGAAGCTAAGGCTAATAAGATGCTTGACGAGGCTAATGCAATGGCAGAGCTTAACCAGACACAGCTTGAGGCAGATGTTGACAGTCTTGCAGCTAAGTATGATGCAGAGCCAGCTAACACAGCAGTTGATGATGAATTAGCAGCACTTAAGGCTCAGATGGGCTTATAATTCAGAAGCACATTTATAATGAGATAAGCAATACATAGATAAGGAGAGGGAACATGGGATTATTCAAAGGGCAGTTTGCCAACGTAGTTGAATGGGAAGAGTACAGAGATGATATAATCTTCTGGAAATGGACCAACAGAGAAATCAAGAAAGGCAGTAAGCTGATTATCCGCGCCGGCCAGGATGCAATCTTTATGTATAATGGTAAGATTGAAGGTATTTTTAAGGACGAGGGAAGCTTTGATATTGAATCACAGATTATTCCATTCTTATCAACACTTAAAGGCTTTAAGTTTGGCTTCAACAGTGGAGTAAGAGCAGAAGTTTTATTTGTTAATACTAAGGAATTCACAGAGAAGTGGGGAACTAAGAATCCTATTCTTATTCCAACACAGGCACTTCCAGGAGGCATGCCAATAAGAGCTTTCGGTAACTTCTCATTTTCAGTATCTGATTACATTACGCTTATAGACAAGGTAGCAGGTGTAAAGCAGATGTATACTGTTGCAGATGTTAAGGAAAGAATATCAGCAGTTCTTGACCAGCTTCTTATGAAGTGGATTTCTAAAGAAGGCAAGGATATGTTTAATCTTCAGGCTAATGCTTATGATATCTCAGCGGGTATTAAGACAGACCTTGATATGGAGATGAGCAAGTTAGGAATTACAATAACAAGCTTTACTATCTCAAGCTTCTCTTATCCGGAAGAAGTACAGAAGATGACTAATAAGGCAGCTTCTCAGGCAATGGTTGGAGATATGAACAGATATACACAGATGGCTATGGCTGATAGTATCGGCAATTCAAGAGGCGGTTCGAATATTGCCAGTGATATGATGCAGCTCCAGATGGGAATGCAGGTTGGACAGCAGATGATGAATAACATGAATACTGCAATGAATAATAATGCAAATGTGTCAGGTGGCACAGCACCTAAGTTCTGTCCTAACTGTGGAACACCAACTAATGGCGCTAAGTTCTGTTCTAACTGTGGAACAAAGCTTGCATAATCTGACAATCAGTAATATGTGAATTTAATAAATAACAATCAGGGATGTTGTCATATTGGCTTGGCAACATCCCGTTGTTTTTGTATAATGTGGTAGTTGGCAGAAATAAGGTGAATATAGATTTCACATTTGCATAAAGGTGGATATATGAGATTAGAAGATTTGAATGACAGCCAGAAAAGGGCGGTTAAATATACAGATGGTGCGCTGCTTATTATTGCCGGAGCAGGCTCTGGAAAGACGCGTGTGCTTACGAACAGAATTGCATATTTAATAGAAGAATGCGGAGTAGACCCATATAATATTATGGCAATTACATTTACTAATAAAGCTGCAAGAGAGATGAAAGAACGAGTTGAGACTACTGTGGCACAAGGTGCAGGGGCTGTATGGGTAAGTACATTCCACTCAACATGCGTGAGGATTTTAAGAAGATACATAGACAGAATTGGATACGATAATAACTTTACGATATATGATACGGACGACCAGAAGTCTGTAATCAAGGATATATGTAAGAAAATGAATATAGATACGAAGATGCTAAAAGAGCGTGCAATTATGAGTAAGATTTCATCTGCTAAAGATGAGTTAAAGACTCCTGATGAGTTCGAGCTAGAGGCAGGTAACGACTATAATCTTAGAAGAATTGCAGGCGTATACAGAGAATATCAGAAGGCACTTAAGCTTAATAATGCGCTTGATTTTGATGACCTGATATTCAAGACGGTTGAGCTGTTCCAGAGTGATGCAGAGGTACTTGAGCATTATCAGGACAGATTCAGATATATAATGGTCGATGAGTATCAGGATACGAATACATCACAGTTTAAGCTTGTTGCAATGCTTGCGGCAAAGTATGGCAATATATGTGTGGTTGGTGATGATGACCAGTCTATATATAAGTTCCGTGGAGCAAACATTTATAATATTCTTAACTTTGAAAATGTGTTCACAGGCGCTAAGGTTATAAAGCTTGAGCAGAATTACCGTTCGACGCAGACTATTCTTAATGCTGCAAATGCTGTGATAAGTAATAATATCGGCAGAAAGAGCAAGTCACTCTGGACAGATAACGGAGAGGGCGAGAAGGTCAATTATACTCTGTATGAGAACGGATATGATGAGGCAGAAGGCGTTGCGAGTGGTATTGCAGAGTATGTAAGGGATGGCTGGAATTATAATGATGTTGCCATTCTTTACAGAACTAATGCACAGTCAAGAGCCCTGGAAGAAAAGCTGATGATTCACAACATTCCATATAAGATATATGGCGGACAGAATTTCTATCAGCGAAAGGAAATCAAGGATATTCTTGCTTATCTTAAAACTATTGATAATGGTCTTGATGGTCAGGCGGTTAAGCGGATTATAAATGTTCCGAAGAGAGGAATTGGTAATACTACGATTGACAGATTGCAGGAATATGCAGATTTTAATGATATTACTTTCTGGGAAGCACTTGTCAATGCAAAGGATATTGACACAATAAAGAATGCGGCACTTTCCAAGTTAGAGCCATTTGTTGACCTTATTGGAAGACTGCGAGCCAAGGAAGAATTCATGTCATTAAAGGAGCTTGCTGAGGCTGTAATTGAGGATACAGGATATATCGAGAGCCTTTCGCAGAATGAAACTGTGGAAGAGGTTGAGGCAAGACGCGAGAATCTGGATGAATTCATTAATAAGGTAGTAAGCTATGAGGAGGGATGTAAGGAAGCAGGCGAAGAGCCTACACTTTCAGGACTTCTTGAAGAAGTTGCATTAATTGCGGATATTGATAATCTTGATGAGTCAGAGCCTCATGTAATGCTTATGACACTGCACAGTGCGAAAGGTCTGGAATTCCCAATCGTGTATATGACAGGAATGGAGGACGGGCTTTTCCCAAGCTATATGACAATTGTGTCAGATGATTCAACTGAGATTGAGGAAGAGAGAAGACTGTGCTATGTTGGAATAACAAGAGCAGAGAAAATACTTAATCTTACAAGTGCCAAGTCTCGTATGGTGCGTGGTGAAACACAGATGAATAAGGTTTCAAGATTCATTAATGAAATTCCTAAAGAATATATGCACATAGAAAACAATTCCAGTGGGTATGCTAAAGGCAGGATTGCATATGGCGGGACATCAGATGAGCCGGATACA